>Ga0222712_10004532_pt1 | contig 14496 bp, 20 predicted proteins | sample C33_657DmetaG_FD_165043 | JGI IMG/M metagenome (GOLD analysis project Ga0222712, IMG submission 165043) | Estuarine water microbial communities from San Francisco Bay, California, United States - C33_657D | ecosystem: Environmental > Aquatic > Marine > Unclassified | place: USA: California... | reverse complement strand
GCTCGCAGCATTCATCGCCAGGCCATACAGTATCCTGGCATGGGTCGACATTTCACCAATCACAACACCGATGCCCTGGCCATCTTTTACTATGGTTGGTGTCCGCTGAATGAAACTGCCGTAGGTCGTAAACTCGACATGGGCAATAAAATTCCAGACTGGGTAACATCAGGACGACACCACACCTTTCCCTTGGAATGGATCAACGAACGCTATGAAACAATATTCCTGCCCTGGACTCGCGACCTCAGCACAGACATGCAGAGATATATAAACAACCACAACCGGTACACCACTGATCATGCTAATTCATGCGCCAATTAGTCTGGGCGAACTCTTTGATAAGATCACCATACTAGAACTTAAAAAAGAGTACGCCACAGACGAGCAAAAACTCACCAACATAAAATTTGAGCTCAATGAACTGCGCAAACTTCGTCCGCCTATTACTGTGCGACTTGGTCAACTCATCATAGAACTCAAAGTCACTAATCGCACTCTTTGGGATGCCGAAGATCATATACGTGTGCTGATGCGCAACGATGACTATGGCACAGAATTCACCGAAGCCACCAAACTAGCTCACAACACCAACGACCTTCGCAATCGCATAAAACGTGAGATAAATAATATCACTGGCTCAGCCATTGTTGAAGAAAAATTGTACTATTAATTGGAGATATCATGGAACGACCTGAATTGGCCCTGCGCATGGGCAGTCACTTTGTCAGCGATTTTGTCAAAACCCAGCCCGGAAACCTCGAACCCTATCCTCTAGATTTATATTTTGATCAGGACATGCACGCTGTGCGCCTGCATGATCTGGCGCCACCCAACACCATGTGGGGACAATATTGGTATCGCAGCGGCATCAACAACAGCATGCGCAACGAACTGCAGCGCATTGTCACTGAAATCACGGATCGTGTAAAATTAGAAAAAGACGATGTTTGGCTGGATATTGCCTGCAATGATGGTACTTTGCTGAGCATGACACCAGAATATTGTCTGCGCCTTGGCATCGATCCCTGTGATGAAAGCTATGTAGCAGAAAGCACTCGCCATGGCACCATTGTACAGGACTACTTCAGCGCAGCAGCCTATGCGCGCAGCGGCATTACACACAAAGCCAAGGTTGTGACCTGCATCGCCATGTTCTATGACCTCGATGATCCTATATCCTTTGTGCGAGACCTGCACGAAGTCATGGCCGATGATGGCTTGCTGGTGCTGCAGATGAGTTATACCCCGCTGATGATCAAACAACTAGCCTTTGACAACATCTGCCACGAACACACCTATTACTACAATCTGCACAGCATTGAACAAATTTTTCTGCCGCAGGGATTTCGCATCGTGGACTGTTCATTGAACGACACCAACGGCGGCAGTTTCCGAGTATACCTGCAAAAAACTGTGGCTCCGCGTGAAAGTTTTGGTACTGCGCCGCTGCGGGATGTGTGTGACTATCGTGTAGAGAGTATTTTCCGACTGGAAACCGAACCTCGATATGACATCACCAGACCAGAAACCTGGCAGGATTTTGGTGAACGGCTCAAGAGTTTGAAAAAAGAAGTTACGGAGTTCATTGATCAAGCCTTGGCTGAAGGCAAGACAGTGATGGGCTACGGCGCCAGCACCAAAGGCAATACCCTGCTGCAGTATTTTGGTCTGGACCACAATAAGATTACTGCAATTGCAGAACGCTCACCATATAAATTTGGTCTACGCACCATTGGCACCAACATTCCCATCATCAGTGAAGAAACAATGCGAGCCGCACAACCAGACTATCTGTTGGTGCTGCCCTGGCACTTCATCGACGAATTTGAACGTCGCGAAGCAGAATACCTTGACAAAGGTGGTGCCCTGTTGGTACCATGTCCGGAATTCCGAGTCATTAAGCGATGAACATAGTATTTTATAATCAATTCCACAACGGTGATTGTTTTGTTAGTAAGATGTATGTGCAGGATCTCATTCTGCAGATTCGGCAACATAGACCCGACATAGACTTTTACTATGCACACAATAATCATCCCGGCATCATTGCCGATGTGGCCGCAGAATATCAGCCAGCGCATGCCTTTGATTATGATCGACAGCTTCGCATGGGTACCCGCGCCGATGATATTTTAATCAATACCTGGGTGGGTGCCTGGCAGGGCGAAATTTTTAATTATGGCGAGCACATCAACTATCTGCGCCTGCATGCCATCTGGCGTCGGTATTATACAGCGCTGGGTCGACTGCTCAACCTGGAACTGGCCTTCAGCGATGATGCTAAATTCTATGTGCCCTTCATCGATGCCGATTACTATCGTCAGGACTTGATTCGCAATTACCAGCAGGGATATGCCAAAAAACGCAAGGTGCTGATCTGTAACGGACCAGCCAACAGCGGACAAAGTCAGATGGGTGACTTTGTGGCAGAGATCGATGCCCTGAGTCAAGAATATCCTGCAGTGCAGTTCATTGCCACACAGCGCACTGGTATCCGACGTCTCAATGTCAGTCATACCGCAGACATCTTTGCCCTGGACAGCGACATCAATGAAATTGCCTTGCTGAGTCGACACTGTGATTTAATTGTAGGTAAAAACAGCGGCCCTTATAGTTTTGCACATCATCGTGCCAACATGTTGGATGCCAACAAAACTTTTGCCTGCTTCAGTACACGTGACACCGACATGCTCAATGCTCAGCAGAACTGGCCCGCAGAGTTTAATCATACCGTAGCCACTGATCATGGCAATGTCATGGCCGCGATGCGACATCTTATTGACCACGTATTAACCAAACCACAGACTCTATGAAAACTACATTCATTGTTACATCAGCGCTGATCACTGACATCGGCATCTATGACCTGACCTCTAGACTGCAGCAGACACATCAAACTCTGGACAGCATCTATAAATTTTTTCCGGATGCACAAGTCATGGTGGTGGATGGTGGACAGCCTGGATTGAAAAACGCCGACCACCCTTTAATCCAATCATTGAAGGATCGTGTGGGTGCGTTTTTAGATCTCAGCGACGACGAACAAATACAACATCTGCACAACATCAAAGTAAACCATCAACGCGAAATGGGCGGTGTGGCTGGCTTGGTCAAGAGCATGGCCGAAATGACCATCTTTCAGCAGGCCATGATACTGATCAACGAACATGAAAATCTTCAACCCATGCGAGATGTGGATCGCATCTTCAAAGTCAGCGGACGATATCAACTCAGTCCATTGTTTGATGCTGCAATCTATGCTCAGGCCAAGGACCGGTATGTATTCAAGGAACGCACTCCTAGCTGGATAGCCGGCGCACAGGGCATCGTTGGCACTGATCATTGTTATCAGAGTCGCTTCTGGAGCATGGATGCTGCGTTGTTGCCGCACACCATAGATAAGTATAACGACATGATGGAGGATCTGCAGCAACTATCAGATTTGAATCGCTACATCGATCTTGAACATCTATTGTATAAACATCTAGGCCCAGCACAAACACTGGAACTTGACTATGTTCACTTCATGGGCACCATTGCTCCCAATGGCACCATGATCTATGATTGAGGATAACATGAACGAAACCACCAACGTAATACTCGGCACAGCCTTTGGCTATAAAATCGATGCCATTGCTCCGTTTGTACTGAGCTGGAAACGCTACTGCAGCAACGAGCCCCTGATCCTGCTGATCGAACCAGACTGCAGTCAAGACAAAATTGACTGGCTGTTGGATCAGGGCGTGGACATCCGATTCTTTACGGCCAGCTACTGGATTCCATCGGCAATTCACAACACGCGTTATTTTAAATATCTCGACATCCTGTTAGAAGGTCGTGGATACTATGACAATGTGTTCCTCTGTGATGTGCGGGATCTGGTGTTCCAGGGCAACATCTTTGAACAAATTTCCAGCGGCGGGCTGCATGCCTTCCAAGAAGATCTGGCATTCACTGCCGGCACAGAACGATTTAATCGCAGCATCCTGTTGAACAACTATGGCGAAGCTGAGATTGGATTCTTTGAAGACAAGCCCATCATCTGCAGCGGCACCACTCTGGGCGATGCCGAAAGCATCATCAAGTACATTGTTGCCCTGATCAACGAACGCAATCTGGAACAGATGCAGCGAGCCGGCGGCATACCCGACGAACAGGCCTGCCATAACTGGATCTTCCATAAAAATCTTCTGCCACATACGCAGCATGTCAACGGTGATGGTGTGGCCACAATATGTCTGACTCACCCCAATAAAATTCGAGTCGAAGGTGATGAACTTACAATATACGGAAAACGCCCCGCTGTGGTGCATCAGTGGGATCGACACCCCAATCTGGTAGAACATTACAATAAACTCTATGTAAAGGACCTAGCATGACTTTTAAATTCACCAAAGATCAGATCGCCAAGTGCGCGCCTCGCAATAAAAATGCTGCCGAGCTCTTCGAAGCTCTGAGTCAAGTACTGCCCAAATATGACATCAATACTCCGGAGCGAGTAGCTGCCTTCATGGCTCAGTGTGGTCATGAGAGTGTGGACTTCAGTGTGCTGAAAGAGAACCTGAACTACTCAGCCAAGGGACTGCATGGCACCTGGCCCAAACGCTTTCCTTCCGAAGCCGCAGCTCAGCCCTATGAGCGCAATCCCGAAAAGATTGCCAACAAGGTTTATTCAGATCGCATGGGCAATGGACCAGAGGCCAGTGGCGAAGGTTGGAAGTTTCGCGGTCGCGGTGCAATTCAACTCACTGGCAAAGACAACTATACTCGGTTTGCCAAGGACATCGGCAAGTCAGTGGATGAAGCAGTAACCTATGTTGAGACTCTGGCCGGCGCCATTGAAAGTGCCTGCTGGTTCTGGAAAAACAACAACCTCAATGCCTTGGCTGATGCTCGAGACATGAAGGCTGCCACTAAAAAGATCAACGGCGGTGATTTGGGTCTCAAGGAACGCACTGATCATTTTACGCACTATTTGGCCACACTCAGCGGCGGTCACGCTGCACCGGCAGCTCCGGCAGCAAAGTCTGCGGCGCCGTTGTTGGAAGGTGTGTTGAAGGTCGGAGTTAAAAATGCCGCAGTGGCTGCTGTGCAGGCCAAGCTCGGTCTCACTGCCGATGGTAATTTTGGTCCTGGCACTGAAGCCGCTGTGAAAAAATGGCAAGCCGCCAACGGTCTCACTGCCGACGGTGTGGTTGGTCCCAAAACCTATGAAAAACTTGTTGGTTAATCATGAGCGTATTATATTATAATCCCAGCATGCGGGAGCGACTTCGTTACATGTTTCCTGGCTCGGAGACTCTGGTGCAAAATCAGAGTCAGGCCGGCCAGGATCTTTTTGTGTTAAGCATGCTCAATGGTGCACGCAACGGAACCTATCTGGAAATTGGCATACAGTTTCCCAAGTACATCAGCAACAGCTGGGTACTAGAACAGGATTTTGCGTGGCGCGGTGTCAGCATCGACATTGTGCCAAGCTGTGTGGAAGAGTTTCACCGAGAACGTCGCAATCCCGCAGTGGTGGCCGATGCCACCAAATGTGACTATCTAAAAATTCTCCGAGATGCCGGCATCACCGAGACCGACATTGACTATGTCAGCATCGATTGTGAACCCGCAGATCAAACTCTGCAGGCTCTGTACACACTGCCCTTGGATGATGTTAGATTTGCCGTAATTACTTTTGAACATGACTGCTACAATGCTGGCCCTGTGGTGAAACAACAGAGCCGTGATTATCTGCAGAGCAAAGGTTATGAACTCGTGGTCAGCAACATCAGTGAACGCGGTATCTGGACCGATTTTGAAGATTGGTGGGTACACCCTGAACTGGTGGATGCTGAACTCATTAAATTATTTAAGGCCACCGATGACTCTGTTAAACCCTGGACTGACTACATCTACCCCTGCTAAGTTCACCCATCTGGGTTTTGGTCGAGGACTGCAGCGACCCGTATTAGAACAAATAACTGCGGAAAATGGTCGCCGAGTATACAACACACCTACGGGGCAGCGTTACCCCAGTGTGACTACAGTGCTGGCTGAAAAAAGTCGACAGCAGATTTTTGAATGGCGACAACGCATTGGTGCGGATCAGGCCAATCAAATCAGTCGATCCGCTGCGGGTCGGGGTACTGGCATGCACAAGGCCGCGGAACGCTATCTGGACAATCAGGCACCGTTCGAAGCCGGCCACACCATCAATCCGCTGCACTATGAAATGTTTCGGAAGTTGATGCCCATGTTGGATCGCATCAACAACATACATTGCCAGGAGACTGCCCTGTTTTCTCATCACCTGAGACTGGCAGGAACTGTGGACTGCGTGGCTGAATTTGACGGCAAATTGTCGATAATTGACTTCAAATCCAGCACAAAACCCAAGAAACCGGAATGGATTTCTGGTTATTTTATGCAGACTGCTGCGTATGCCATCATGTATGAAGAACTCACTGGCATACCCATAGTAAATTTAGCAGTGTTGGTGGCAGTAGAAGAAGATGCTGAACCGCAGCTGTTTTTAGAGAAGCGTGATGCATGGGTGCCAGAACTGCTGCAGTGGAGAAATAACTATGAAAATCTATTGACTTCTATTGACAAATAAGTCATAATAGCTGTGTAGCCTGATAACGAATCCATCATGAACCTTAGCGATTATATTCAAGTATATAACAATACATTGCCCGCAGCCTATTGCGATCAACTGATACGTAGTTTCGAAGCTGTGGAACGCAAGCATTATCGAGACGATGACATCAAACGGTTCACCGAGATCAATGTCATGCAGGCCGGTTGGGATGTGCGTCCCTTGTTGGCCACCATACAGCAGTACAAGCAACGTTACTGGTCGGACTGTGGCATTGATGATCGCCACATACAACCAGATCATGGCTGGGAGGAGCTCCGCATGAAACGCTATCTTCCCTACGTAGATGAGTTTCGGCCGCATGTGGACACCTACAATGCTGACACCATGCGACGTTTTTTAGTTTATTTTTGGTATCTCAACGATGTCGAAGATGGTGGAGAGACTGAGATCTATGCTCAGGATCGTCCCATCAGAATACAGCCGCGGCAGGGACGGCTCATAATGTTCCCTACCAACTGGCAGTATCTGCATGCCGGGCTCATGCCCCGCAGCAACCCGAAGTATATCATTGGTGGTTATTTTCATTACAATTAAAGGAGCAATTATGGCAAACGTAAAAGGAACCCGCACTGAAGAATGTTTAAAAGAAGCATTCGCCGGCGAATCCAAAGCCAATCGTCGATATCTGTATTTTGCAAACATGGCTGACATTGCAGGCGCAACTGATGTGGCCAACATCTTCCGTCACACTGCCGAAGGTGAAACCGGTCATGCACACGGTCACATGGAGTATCTGGTCAATGGCGGAAGCGGCGATCCAGAAACTGGCATGCCAGCCAAGGATATTGTGCAAGCACTGGAGTCAGCCATCAGCGGCGAAACTCATGAGTACACTGACATGTATCCTGGCATGGCCAAGACAGCGCGTGACGAAGGCTTTGACGAAATTGCGGACTGGTTTGAAACGCTGGCCAAGGCCGAGCGTAGCCATGCCGGTAAATTCAAGAAGACCCTGGATGCCTACAAGGCTGAACAAAACCTTTGATGCAGAGGAAAATATATGTTGGAATGTCTTGTCATGGGTGACAGCATTGCGGTGGGAACGCATCACTTCCTGCCGCAGTGCGAGGTTAGGGCTCAGAGTGGCATCAACTCTGCGGACTGGAATCGTCATTATCTCAACGGCGCAGTTCAGGCTCGAAGCGTGATCATCAGTCTGGGCAGCAACGACTGGCGCTCAATCAACACCATGCACAACTTAAAAACGCTCAGAGAGAATGTCAAGGCCGATCGAGTGTATTGGATCCTGCCGGCCATCAAACCCGACCGACAGGCCATGATTCGTAAAATTGCCGAAGTCTATGGCGATGTGGTGCTGCCCATACCTCAACTGAGTCGTGACGGCGTGCATCCCACCTATGAGGGATATCGCCGCTTGGCCGCGGCCACTAAATAATCTGCACATCATTGATCTAGAAGTGGCCAAGGCTACGATGAAACCAAGATCCCGTTGATCGGGTACGCAGGTGCGAATCCTGCATGGTGTGTGATTTTATTGCTGTATGAAGCAACCTGAAAAGGGTTCTGGACGCGGGTTCGACTCCCGCCAGGTCCACCAAAGATACACTGCACCAATAACGCCACGGGGTTACCTAGAGACTGCAGCTCAAAAAGCACATAGTGAGAAGTGCAGGTAACGGTAGTGTATCTTTGATGGGCCTGACCAGGTTTCGACAGGGTCTGTAGTAGGCGAGTGGACAGCACGGTAGGCGATGACCGTAAATCAAGCAAAACCATAAATGCAAATGACGAAAGTTACGCATTAGCAGCCTAAACACTGCTTAGGGTTCGCCGGGTTCCTCGTAACAGAATACCCGGCATTTTTTAACAACCAGGAGCAACAATGAAGAAGTTTTTGATTTTAAGCATGCTGATCAGCGGTGCAGCTCAGGCCGGTGGTTTCGGTGGCATTGAATATGGTCATCGCAATGGAGTAGACGGCGCTGCCGACAATCAGTCAGTAAAATTGACTGTTGGTACGGACCTCAATTCGATGTTCAAAGCCGATGTGAGTCTGCGCCAGAAGATGGATACTGCAGAAAATCTCAGCGACACCAGACTTGAAAGCGGCCTCACAGCCACAGTACCAGTAGTGGGTAACCTGAGTTTTTATACACGTGGTGCCGCAGGTCAAAAGTTTAAAACCACTGAGAACTATACCTACTACAGCATCGAGCCCGGTGTGAAATATCAACTGGCCAATGCCTTGACCGTCAAGGCTGGTTGGCGCCATCGTGATGCCCTGGATAATGCCAACGCAGATCAGACCCGCAGCTGGCGTTTGGGTGCAGACTATGCGCTGACCAAGAATTATTCTGTGGCTGTGGGCTATGATCGTGTGCGAGGCGACAGCAACTACAATGCAGTAAATACGTCGTTGAACTTTAAATTTTAATGATAATCATTAGGCATGCTGCGACTAAAATCTTATAGATATAGAGCAGGTAAAATTGCCTGAACAACTAGGAGAACACCATGAAGTGGACCACACCCTCAGCTCAAGATATGCGTTTTGGTTTTGAAATCACCATGTACATCGCAAATCGTTGATTGACATTTAGCACGGTATAAATATATACTAGCAGTTGCTGGATCTGCATAAAACCAGTTACACCACTCACAACACAGAAAGGTTACACCATGTCAAATCTGACACCGTTCGAGATTCGCCTTGAACTTCTAAAAATGGCGAAAGACATGCTTACCGAAGACTACTACGGCAAGCGTGACCAAATTGGCAATGACTGGCAGGTAAAGGTCGAGATTGCCAAACTCAATGGGGGAGCCATCCCCGATCACCCAGGCCTACCGGCCTACCCCTCAGAAGCCGACATCATCAGCAAAGCTCAGGCTTTGAATGGTTTCGTTTCCAATACACCCACAGATAAAGTAAGCAAAAAATCTGCCTGATGGGGGAATGGTGCGTTCGCGCACCTTCTTAACAAGGAGAACTCATGCTGAACAGACACTTTGTTCGACGTTTTTTAGTAGCAACCATTCTATTGTCGGTGTTTGCTGCCGGCATCAACACTCTGTATCAAACTCAGGCTCAGGCTCGACAAGTACAGCAGCAAGAAAGTCTGCGCATTGCGGAACAGAAGCAGCAAAAAAAGCTGGCCGAGGTTAAACTTAATCGTGAAATTACCTGTCTGGCGCGCAACATTTATTTTGAAAGTGCCAGCGAACCGCTGCGAGGTAAAATTGCCGTAGCCCAGGTCACCATGAACCGAGTCAAAAGTGGGCAGTTTCCTGCGTCGGTCTGTGGTGTGGTACACCAAAAGACTCGTTACGACGGATTAACTGTATGTCAATTCAGCTGGGTCTGTGAAGGCAATCAAAAAATTCGCGCACCACATCTCTACGATGAAAGTCTGCGAGTGGCTCGCAGAGTCATGCTGGAGGGTGTGCGGTTACCGGAACTGCGAGGTGCGAAATATTTTCACGCCACCTACATCAACCCAGGCTGGAATAAATCACCCAAGGCTCGCATCGGCAATCATATATTTTATTGAAAATGAAAAATTGGCGAAAGCTATTGACACACACCACTGCTGAATTTATAATAGTATTAAATCCCGTGCACTGGCGGTGGTGGAATTTAGATATATATTACGAGGATGGCTGGGGCTGTCGCAAGGACTACCCCACCATCCGATTGAATTGCTTGTTTTTTAAATTAAATGTCGACATCGACAATGGAGATTGGTAAATCATGAAACTCAAGGCGCCGCAGCGCAACCCTAATCGTCAAATCAACCCGCTGTTCATCAACAAACCACAACCACCGAAACAAAAAAGCATTTTTATTGCTACTCCCATGTTCGGCGGTCAGTGCAACTACATGTACATGATCAGTTTGATCAACCTACTTAACCGACTAGGTCAGGCCGGCATTCCAGCGATGTTTGAAATCGCTGCCAATGAGAGTCTGATTACCAAGGCTCGCAACATTTTGGTGGAAGGATTTCTCAAAAGCAATGCCACGCACCTGCTGTTCCTGGATGCGGATCTGGGCTTTGATCCGGATGATGTGATGCGCATGATTCAACAGGACAAGGAAATCATTGGCGGTCAGTATGCCAAGAAAAAAATCAACTGGGAAGTAGTGAAGAATGTTGTGAACATGAATCCCAATATCCCGGGACATTCCATCAACGCCGTGGTGGCAGAATCCACCTTCAAGCCGGTGGGAGAAACCATGAGCTTCAACATCAATGAGCCCGTGGAAGTGGAAAGCATTGCCACTGGATTGATGTTGATCAAACGTGAAGTATTTGAAACCATGGCCAAGAAAATGCCAGAGATTGAAATCATCAGCGGTGGTTCAGAGACCATGGACCCCAAGACCATGACGCGAGTCACTGATCCGCATCGCAAGGCGCATGCCTATTTTGATGTCAGCATCGATCCAGAAACTCGAGCCTACACCAGCGAAGATTTTACCTTCTGCAAACGCTGGCGTCAACTCGGTGGTAAAATTTGGCTGGCGCCTTGGACTCGCACTGTGCACGTCGGCACCTATGAGTACGTCTGTGATTTGGCAGCTGTGGCCACCTTTGCTCAGGGTCCAGTACCGGAGCTGCAACGTCAGCCAGCCAATGACGTAACCCCAGTGGCGGTATAACATGCCCATCAACGAACGCATAGCCACCAGAGAAATTCTCGGTCTGCAACTCACCAACAAAAAAGGTGAGGTTGTGGACGAGCGGTTGGTGCCCGACAATGGACCGGAAATTACTACGCAGTTCATCATCAGTCGGGAGTTTAGTTCGGCCAATGAGTTTAGTCTGTTCGTGGAACGACAACATGTTAGCACTGGTGTGCCCTACATGGAAATTGTGATCAATTACTGTGCAGAAAAAGACATCGACATCGAAGTCGTGGCACCGTTGATTAATCGCAGTCTCAAAGACAAAATTCGCATCGAAGCCGAGGAAGCCAACATGATGAAACGCAGTGGTCGATTGCCGTTATGATGAACATGACTGAGTACGACGCCTATAAAATGTACCTGGCACTGCGCAATCATTTTCAAACCGATGATTACGATGTAATTAAAATGCAGGGACGTATTCGGGCCAGTCGCAGAACCTTCGCAGAAAAACAAGGCGTATTTAAAAAACTGGTTACTCAGTATAAAGACGCAGAGATCTGTGATTTTTTCGTGGCTAATTTTGTGAATGGAAATCGCTGGGGCGGTGTGTATGATGCCGAAGCCGCTGACTGTTATCGTCAGTGGCTGGCACGGCGTGAAAGTCTTCGCTATAGATTTACTCAGGATCTGCATGCTCTGCAGGCCGAATGCGAAGAAGCCGGAATAAATACCATTGCTGAGGCATTGGTCAGCGTGGGTGGGCAGCATCCTTTGATTGTTCGCTCCTATCTGCGTCGCACCATACAGGTTGAAACTCTGGTTATTTTAAATAAAATGCTGCGTTGGACTGATGCCGTAGATCAGTGCTGCAGCGATACCCTGATGTGGCCAGATCTTCGTAGATTGATTCACAAATACAGTCCGTTCTTAAAAATCAAAGAAAATGAATATCGATCAATTATCGCAGAGTTTACCTGATCTCACCGAGGAGCGCATCGAGTCTTTGGAGCATAAAATGCAGGACATGCTGTTGGAAGTAAATCATCTGCATGACATGCTGCGAGATACACATCGTTTCATAGTTCAATTAGGAAAGAATCAGGCTTATCTGGCTCAACGTGTTAGCCAATGGCCATTCATTAGAGTAGATTCGTCAAGCAGCGAGGAGTAAAAAAATGATGATTAGGAAGTTTCGTGACAGCGATTACGAAGAACAACATCGTGGCTATCGCAACATTAAAGAGCAACGACGTATTGACAAGCATCCTAAAACCATATATAATATGTTATCCTCAGAAGATAATTTTGAGGACGACAATGAGTTGGAACTAGATGAAGGCAACACCAAGTAATACATCGTTTATATACCGTTCATACAAGGAGCAACAATCATGGCATTCAATAGTCTAAGCGAACTACGCAGCAGCCGCGGCAATTTCGACAACCTGATGAAGGAAGTTGAAAAGATCGGCAAACCCGAAGGTGGTAGCAACAGTCGGGACGACGATCGTTTTTGGCAACCCGAAGTTGACAAAGCCGGCAATGGTTATGCAGTAATTCGTTTCCTGCCTCCACCCAAAGGCGAAGAGCTGCCCTGGGTGCGTATTTGGAATCACGGCTTTCAGGGTCCAACCGGCAAGTGGTACATTGAGAATTCACTGACCACCATCGGCAAACCTGATCCGGTATCCGAACTCAACAACGAGCTCTGGAACAGCGGCAGCGAGGCCAATAAAGAAGTGGCGCGCAAACAAAAGCGCAAATTAAGTTATATTTGCAATGTCTTAATCATCAGCGATAGCAAGCATCCAGAAAACGAAGGCAAGATCAAACTGTTTAAGTTTGGTAAGAAAATCTTCGATAAAATCAAGGATGTGATGCAGCCGCAGTTCGAAGATGAAGCACCAGTCAATCCTTTTGATTTTTGGAAGGGCGCAAACTTTAAACTCAAGATTCGCAATGTCGAAGGTTATCGCAACTATGACAAGAGTGAATTTGATGCTGCGTCAGTGTTGAACGACAACGACGCAGAAATTGAAAAAGTTTGGGCTGGCCAACACAGTCTGCAGGATTTTCTTGATCCCAGTAACTTCAAGAGCTATGATGAGCTCAAGCGGAAACTGGATGCTGTACTCAACGGCGCCACAGCCGCTGTGCAGCGTGCTGAAGCAATGGATCTAGAAGAAACGGAACGTCCACGTGCTAAGGTAGCCGCAGCACCGACTCCGAAAACTCCAGTGGTCCAAGAAGATGACGATGAGAGTCTGAGCTATTTTGCTAAACTAGCTTCCGACGATTAATTGATGCAGTACAGCCCGGGTCGCAATGGCCCGGGCTTTCTACTTAGTTGATGTAGCTGCCATGTGTGCGATTCATGTAGCGTTGCAGTCCATTTTCATCGGGACGCACACCGGCTCGACCCATGTTGATGGTGCTTTCAATTTTCGGCGAATCGACAACCTTGGATGGCGTGTTAATTATTATTGGTTGACTGGGTTGTTCTCGCATTATGTTGTTGACCGTGCTTTGTTCTTTTACCTTTCGCCCAGTCTCATCGCGCACCTTGCCTTGAACTTGTTGTTGGCGCAGATAATCGCTTTCTCCAATGCCATATAGTCTGGTATACCAGGGTGCGTTTTCAAGATTCTTGCGTTTTTCTTCTATTTGTTTTTGTCGAGCAGCATATTCTTCTTCGTCTGCCGGCATGTTTTGAAGTATGCTAGCACCCATGGCATTGTCGGGATCCATGGCGCCTAGCATGGGATTTTCATAAGACTTTCTTAGTCCCTCGGCGCCCGGTGTATTCATTACGCCAGCAGTAAATCCAGTGGCTAGCGTGCCGCCAAGAGCAACCGTGCCAAGTGTTCCGGCCACCATGGCACCTGCGCTTATGACTGGCAAAGCAAGGCCTTTGCCAGGACCATTAATTAAATCTAACAAACTGCTAAAGAGACCATCAGGTCCGGCCATGCCGGCACCAACCAATGCATCAGTGAGATCTTTGATAACTTTTACGATGCGATCCACTGGATCTTCTTTTTCTGATTTAACACCACCAGAATCACTAAACAGTGGATTGGTGGAGGCCGGTGTAGATACCGGAGATGTCAGCGGCTTAATGGGGCCTTTGAGATTGACTGCCTTGGCAGTGATGTTTACTACATTGACTGCTAATTTTTTTCCGGCATCGCGAGCCATGGCCTGAGCCGGCGTGCGTTGCTTCATCATGATGCTGGGATCAGCACCAGCA
>Ga0222712_10004530_pt1 | contig 14499 bp, 9 predicted proteins | sample C33_657DmetaG_FD_165043 | JGI IMG/M metagenome (GOLD analysis project Ga0222712, IMG submission 165043) | Estuarine water microbial communities from San Francisco Bay, California, United States - C33_657D | ecosystem: Environmental > Aquatic > Marine > Unclassified | place: USA: California... | reverse complement strand
GTTTTAACTTTTTTATCTTCTTCTTTATGATAAAACCAACCTGGACGAACGCTAACATCACATTCTGCAGGGATCCATTTTTCACCAAACATATTTCCTTTATTGAGTGTATCCGTTGGAGGACCTTCTGCACCTGCTGAAAATCCAGACACGTTTAGTAAATTCCAATTGGTAGCTCCTGCAATTCCTCTTTCATTTCCAACCCATCTTATATGAGGACCTACATCACTAAATACTACAGTATTGGGAGATAATCTTTTTATAGTATTCCTAAATAATTCCCAATCGTATTGTTGCTTTTTTCCGTTAGGGCCTTCACCATTGGCACCATCCCACCAGAATTCCCATATCGGACCGTAGTTAGCAAATATCTCTTCCATCATATTTACAAATACTTGATTGTATTCTGGCGTTCCATATTTAGGATGATTTCTATCCCAAGGTGATAGATATACACCAAACTTTAATCCATATTCTTTACAAGCCAATGATAATTCTTTCACCACATCACCTTTTCCATTTTTCCATTTACTCTCTCTAACAGTATGGGTAGAATATTTACTTGGCCATAAGCAAAATCCATCATGGTGCTTTGCAGTAATGATAATACCCTTTGCACCAGAAGCTTTGGCCAATCTTGCCCATTGTCTGCAATCCAATTGAGTAGGGTTAAAAATATCTTCTGGTTCATCTCCATGTCCCCATTCTTTATCCGTAAATGTATTGGGCCCAAAATGGGTAAACCAATAATATTCCATATCATGCCATGCTGCTTGAGGTTTTGAAGGGACTGGATTAACAGGAGTTATTTTTTGCCCCTGGACAGTTAATAAATTCGCTAAAAATAAAATACAAAATAATTTTTTCATACATTTTTTGTTTTAATAAGACGGCTTTTGAAGAATATATATTTAATGATCTAATTTATAACTTTCTAATTTTAATATTTTTAAACCATACGCCCCCACCATGATCTTGTAAACAGATAAAACCACTTTTAGCTACTCCATAGTCTGGAGCGATTTTCCACTTTCCTTCAGCTTTTCTTTTTTTCCAATCAGGAGTCCATGCCTCAAATTCTACTACTTTAACATTGTTCAACCAATATTCTCTGTGCGCACCTTTTACAATAATTTTGGTGGTATTGTATTTCCCCACTGGATTAGTTGGTCTAGAACTTGCTAAGTACATGGCATAATCAGCACCAGTTTTTTGCCATTCCTCTAATTTTTCAGGAAAGCCATAATCATCTATGATTTGATATTCTGGTCCACTGAGGTATGGTTTTTCAAATTGTTCTGTAACGTGGTACATAATGCCGCTATTTGCTTCAGGCGCTATTTTCCAGTCAACAGATAATTCAAAGTTTTCGTATTTGTCACTTGTAATTATATCAGCCCGAACTTTAGTTTTATCCTTATTATCTCCCTTGCAATAGAGTTCTCCATTATTGATACCCCAACAGTCAGTAGCCTTATTTTGATACATGCGCCATCCATTCGTCGTTGTTCCATCAAATAATAATTTCCATCCAGCCTTTATTTCAGCACTTGATAACACATTGTCTTTTTTCTGAGAAAATGAAACCATACTTAGGCAACTCATTATGATGATTATAACTATTAATACTTTTCTGTTCATTTTATTAATTTAAAATTTGAGTTAACTTTTACTTTTTTATTGTAGGAGGTGGTTTTACTTCTGATGTGTCTCCTTCTAATAAGGGCATTGTATAACCTCCGGAATCTATCATTGCCTTCGGGAATGTTTTTTTAAGTTCATTCCAATCAGTTCCAGTGATAGAAGTTTGGTATAAAAATATTTTTTCTAGTTTATTTAACGCTTTCAATTGTGCTAAACCTTTAGCAGTAACTTTTGTTCCTACAAGGTTAATATATTGAAGCGAGGTAAGTTTTTGTAATGCTAGAATTCCTTTATCAGTTATGGAAGTTCTTTCTAACGACAAACGAGTAAGCGCCGAAAGGGAGCTAATCATATCTATCTGCTGGTCGGATAGCTTTGTGTTTCCTAGCTTTAGCCAAATTATTTGTTTGCGTAGGGGTTCTAGTAAATCCAAATCTTTTTCACTGATTGCATCAACTGCTATAAAATTTATGGACAGGTAATTACTATTTTGCGAAACTGTAGATACTGCTATCCCTCTAGCTTTTAATTTTTGAATTACTTTATCATCTGCTTTTTCTATTGCTTGATCTGGAATATCGGATAGTTTTATTTCTTCATTCTTCTCGGCCGACTGAAGGGCAAGTAAAACTGGCTTTATCTTTTCAGATTGGGGTATTGCTTTTACTTTTTGAGTAAAATCAGCACCGGTACTTATCCACCAATGTAATAGATCTATCTCACTTTTGCTTAGTTGGGGTTTTTCTATTGGAGGCATATGATCTTTATTGTCTTTTCCCAATAAGATCCTTTTGATTAATTCACTTTCATCTGCTTTTCCTGCGGTTATGATTGCTCCATCTTTTCCTCCCTTCATTATAAAATCAGGAAGATCTAATCTTAATTTTGCTTTCTGTTTATTTACTCCATGACAACTGTAGCACTTTGAATTCAGGATGGGTTGAATCACCTCAGTATAGGCCACCGCTTCCTGAACATTTGCAATAGGTTTTCTTAAGGTATTGTTAGATACTACTTCACTCGATGAAAATACTTTGGTAAGATAATCTGATCCATGGGTAATGGAACCTCCTAAATGTCCGGTTATTATTACTAAAATAGTCAGTAGTAATATCACCCATTTAGTATATTTATTTTGCTGCTTGTTTAAAATAAATGCTCCAATTGAAATTACTGCCACTGCTATGCCAAACCATTGGTGACTGCTGATAAGTGATGCATCATAATTATCTGTTGTAGATAGTAGAAATCCGCTTGTAGCAGAAAATATTGCACTGAGCATTCCCCCCAACAATGTGATATGAATAGCTGGACCTAATGAAGCCGTCTTTTGTTTTAGCAAAATCAATTGAAAGATAGCCGCAAGAACTAACATTCCTATGGGTAAGTGAACCAATACAGGATGAAACCTTCCAATTAACTCAGTTAGCGAAAACAATACAATAGCAATAATCATTTTTGGACTTAATGTATAATCAGGAATATCTTTTTCTTAATAAATTCATCATATGAACGTTGATAGCCCATTGATCCGCTAAAGGCTGTCGAGTATACGCCATAGTAGGCATATAATCAGGCGGACCAAATTCAGTTAAGAATACCATTCGTTCTCCATTTTTCTTTTTGCGTTCCACTACGATATCCCACCATTCAAAATGTTGCTTTACTACATTTTCCCATTCTGGTGCTCGTGGGTCATTGACTTGCGGTCCTTCTGGATGACCAATTCTAGCATGTATTAAATCAGCTCTGTCAAGAGCCAATTGAACGGCTACTGTTTGATCTGACAATAAACTTTCATGCACGTTACACCAATGAGATATATCTAGGTTTATTCTTAATTCAGGTATTTTTTCAATAAATTCTTTAGTCACATGAGCCGCAAATAACATTCTGCTTCTATGCGTTTCATGAACAATAGATATTCCAGTTTCTTTTGCTAGTACTGTAGTATGTTCAATAAACTTTTTATTTTGTTCAAAGCTATAATGATCTCTTCCAGAATGATTGTTGATATAAAGAGGACGCTGTACTTGTTGTTTTGCAGCCGCGTCAATCATTTTTTTATAAAATTCCAAGTGTTCTTGTGGATCCCGCTGACCGCCACCGCATAAAAAGCCGATTTCTAAATTATATTTTTTCAGCGCTGTAAATATTTCGTCCTGGGCTTTTTTATTATCTGTTGGCCACCATAATTCTACTCCATCATAACCTTCTTTTTTTACTTTGGCACAAAATTCATCCATCGACCCATCAAATCCCCAGCTGGTAGCCATGATGGTTAGTTTATAATTTTTATCCATAGAAAATTCAGTTTTTTTTGATATAAAAAATGGCTCCAATGACGACAAATACAAAGCAGAAGTGGCAGTCGCAGAATTTTTAATAAATTTTCTTCTATCCTGTTTCATAGTATACTTACTTATAGAAAGAAGAGAACTTAACTGATAATATCTGTAATGACTTTTCCTGCCAAATCTGTTAATCGGAAAGGACGGCCTTGTGATTCAAAAGTGAATTTCTCATGATCAAAACCTAGCTGATTTAAAATGGTAGCCTGTATATCGAAGGCCTCTGTTTTACCGCTAACAATATTGTATCCTATTTCATCAGATTCACCATAAGAAGTTCCACCTTTAATTCCACCTCCTGCCATCCACATGCTAAATGCAGCACCATGGTGATCTCTACCCTTAAAGGGCATTACTTTTCCTTCCCTATTTTCCATCATCGGTGTTCTGCCAAATTCAGAACCCCATATAACTAGGGTCTCATCTAGCAATCCTCTTTGTTTTAAATCAAGTAGTAAAGCCGTGATAGGCTTATCAACTTTTCGACATTTATTTACCAATCCTATATCCACCGCATTGCCCGCAGAATCACCATGCGCATCCCATCCCCAATCAAATAATTGTACAAAGCGAACGCCTTTTTCTACTAACTTTCTTGCGAGTAATACATTGTTTGCAAAGCAGGCTTCTCCGGGTTTGGTACCATACATTTCATGAATATATTGCGGTTCATCATTAATATTCATTACTTCTGGAACAGATATTTGCATTTTATAAGCCATCTCGTATTGCGCGATACGAGAAAGAATTTCAGGATCATTGTATTCTTCATATTGTTCCTGATTTACTTTATTAATAGCGTCTATTGATGCCTTTCTTAAATCACGACTCATTCCCTTTGGATCTTTTATGAATAATACAGGGTCTCCAACACTTCTGCATTGTACACCTTGGTATACACTCGGTAAAAATCCACTTCCCCAAACACTCTTTCCAGCATCCGGATCATTTCCTCCTGAAGTTAAAACTACAAACCCTGGAAGATTTTTATTTTCAGATCCCATTCCATAAGTCACCCAAGAACCTAAACTAGGTCTTCCTAATCTGGGCGTACCCGTGTGCATTAATAATTGTGCGGGTGCATGATTGAACTGGTCAGTGGTTACTGCATTAAGTATGGCGATATCATCGATAACAGTAGAGAGATGGGGTAAATTGTCAGACAGCCATAAACCGCTTTTTCCATGTTGTCTAAAATTTGCTTGAGGACCAAGCATCTTTGGAACACCTTGAATGAATGCGAATTTTTTCCCAGCTAAAAGTGAAGGTGGACAATCCTGCCCATCTAATTTTGCTAGTTCTGGTTTAAAGCTAAATAATTCTAATTGAGAGGGTGCGCCAGCCATATGCAAATAGATAACAGACTTTGCTTTGCCTGGAAACATAGGTGGCTTTGGTGCAAGTGGATTAGCAGCATCAAATAAATTATTCGAATTATTAGATGAATTAAACCCACAACTATTTAACAAGGAACCTAATGCCAATGCTCCGAATCCCATCGCTCCATCCTTTAAAAAATGTCGGCGAGTATACTGCTGTAAAATAGCATGATTCGCTTCCCTTAACAACCGCTTATTGTGCGTATCGTTTTTCATAATCTAAAAATTTATATTTCCACCCTTATATTATTATTTTATTGACAACCATTTTAAATCAACAACTAATTTTTATTTAACCATTCATCCATATTAAATAGAGCACTTGCTACCATCACTAAAGAGGCGGTTTCAGCATTCGACTCTTTTTCAGAAGGGCCTAATAATTCAATAGAAGCTAAAGGATCTTTTTTAAATTTAGCAAATGAAGTGGAGTATAAATCCATTAGCGCTTTTAATCTATTTTCAGAAATAGATTTATACATCATTGCTTGGTATCCTTTCGCTATTTTTTTACTAACCTCTTTTTCTCCCCATTCATTCATGCGATGTGCAAAGTATCTAGCCATTACTAAATAAGATGAATCATTCAAAATAGTTAATGCTTGTAAAGGGGTATTGGTTCTAATTCTTCTAGTAATACAACCCTCTCTGGTACCTCCATCGAAGGTAAACATAGACGGATAAGGTGCTGATCTTTTCCAAAAAGTATACACACCTCTTCTATATTGATCATCTCCTTCACTTAGTTTCCAAGTGTTAGATGAATAGGGTGATTTCCAAACACCTTCTGGTTGAAAAGGCATTACGCTCTTACCATACATTTTGTTGCTTAACACATGACTTACGCTTAACGCTTGATCTCTGATTTGTTCTGCTGACAATCTTACTCTTGGCCCTCTAGCATACAATTTATTATAAGGGTCTTTTTGTAATAATTCTTTAGTAACCTTGGAATCTTGACGATAGGTAGCGGATAAAACTATTTCTTTTAATATTTTTTTAATACTCCAATGGTGATCATTCACAAATTTCCAAGCTAGATGATCCAATAAATCTTTGTGAGTAGGAGAAATTCCTTGTGTTCCTAAATCTTCAAGCGTTTCTGCAATACCAAAGCCAAATAATTGTTCCCATAATCTGTTAACCATTGTTCTGGCAACTAAAGGATTTTTTTTATCGGTAAGCCACATAGCCATTCCAAGTCTATTTTTTGGCGCATTGGCAGGCATCGGATTCATAATGTGTGGTACATCAGGCGTAACTTCTTGACCCTTTACCGTCCTATTGCCTCTTATAAAAACATTGGAGGGTCTAAATAATTCAGGGCTATTTTCAACCATCACTGGGGTAGTTTCCGCAGCGGTATTTAATAATTCTATAAATTGTTGTTGGGCCAATTCATATCCAGGGATTCCTTTTCCTGGAAAATAATCAGAAAATTTAAACCAATCCAGTGTGATTGCATTGGTTTCAGCAGAACTAGGACAGCTTGCATTAAAATACAATGCATGTCTTCCTATAAATGCTTTGATCGGTACCATGCCAATCTTCCAACCTTTAGTATCCGATAATGGAAGGGTAACTAATTTTGGACCATTGATACTATCAATATGGATAGTCAGTTTTACATTTTTATAATTTGTTCGGTATCTAAATATTAATTGTTCCTGATTATTCAAAGGCGCATCTTTTAATCTGCAAGAGCCGTTGTTACGAAGGTTTACCACCGCTCCTGAAGTTCCATTATTGATCTCGTCACAATTCAAAGAGTTAATAGTAGGTTGCCAAGTCTTTAATAGTAAATAATATTCTTTCGCTTGATTTTCAGTAGCATTTTTCTTTACCCAATCCATTACTTGTAAAAGCTTTACACTATCTTCTGAATGATACTGTCGTAAAAGTGGGTAATCCGTTTCGGTATCTTCATCTCGACTGTTATTAAAAAAAGCTAAAAATTTGTAATATTCATCGTGTTTAAAAGGATCATAGGGATGGCTGTGACATTGAACACAATTAAAAGTGGTACCCATTAATGCACTCCAGGTAGTATTTACTCTATCTAGTACTGCTGCTGTTCTAAATTCTTCATTATCGGTGCCACCCTCATCATTGGTCATGGTATTTCTATGAAAAGAAGTAGCAATATATTTTGCATCATCAGGGTTAGGCATCAAGTCTCCGGCAAGTTGCTCCATTAAAAAATCATTGTAAGGCTTATCCTCATTAAATGCACGAATCAACCAATCCCGATATTTCCAAATATTTCGATTGCCATCTTTTTCATATCCTTTAGTATCAGCGTAGCGAGATAAATCTAGCCAAAGAGAGGTCCATCTTTCTCCATAAGCAGGAGATGATAATAAGTCATCCACTAAATTTCCATAAGCTTTTTCATTATCAGCTTGTAGAAATTTATTAGCGATATTTTCAGCAGCGGGTAATCCTGTAAGGTCAATACTTACTCTTCTTAAAAGGGTTGACTTATCAGCCTCTTTTGAGGGAGAAAGATTTTCTTCTTTTAATTTAGCAAATACAAATTGATCAATGTCATTCTTTATCCAAGAATTACTGTTGTCTGGTACAGATTCATTTTTAACTGGAATATAAGCCCAGTGTTCACCCCATTGAGCTCCTTGTTTAATCCACTTTTGTAAAATAGTTATTTCTGCTTCGGTAAGTGGCGCATGTTTATAAGGCATTCTTTCATCGGGATCTTTTGCAGTGATTCTTTTGATCAATTCACTCTGCTCAGGATGGCCGGGAATAATGGCAGGCTTACCCGATTCAGTTTTTCCTAAAGCCTCTTCTCTAAATAGTAAGCTAAACCCAGCTTTTTGCTTTACACCACCATGACAAGTAATACATTTTTTATTTAATATTGGCTTCACTTGAGTATTGAAGTCTACCTTGTCATTTGGTAGAGCCAATAGAGTAAGTACAGCCGCAATGATAAGCAGGCTGACAACACCAATCATTTTTTTTGAGAGAAATAGATTCATAGCAAAATCGTGATTTTAAAGATACTTATTTTCATTGGCTTACTCAATAATCACCCAATTGTAACTTTCAGGTTCAATGGATAGCGTAAGTTCAATTTCATATTTTCTATTCAGTTTAGCTAAAAACGGATTCGAATCTTTTATTTTAACTACTGCTTTATCAGTCAGACCTGTATAATAAAGTGGCACACTGATTGTTCTAGTGATTATTTCTTTTAATGGATTGTAAACCATCAATAGGCCTTTTTGTTGGAGAGTAGGACTTACATGAAGTAATCCATCCCAATCCCTTCCGTCTGCACGACGTAATTGAATCATATCTGCATTCAAAATATTACGATATTTCTTGTACCAGTTAATGGTTTTCTCTACTAGTAATCTAGTTTTTTCAGTGTCATATAATCTAGGTCCACGATAACATGCTTGCACTCCAGCACCATAGTATTGTATCATCAGTTGTTCGTAATCTTTCAGGTGTTCACTCAAGGGTTCTAGCACTGCGGATTGATTGCCTCCTTGATATTTAGTAAGTGGAACAAATCCCCAACTCATAGCCCCTGTTTTTTCAATGGTGCCATCATGAATATTCTGTCTATTTAATATTTTCTGTTGATCTCTTGACAAGGAAAAATTTACTTCTCGATAACCAATACCGATTTTATGGGTGCCATCTAAAAAATACCAATCGGGCGCATTGATATAAACCCCTTTTTCATTTAGCCAATGATATAGCTCCTTTTGAATTTCCATCTGACGCCATTGAGAGTCATCAAATCCTTTATGGCCAGGATGGGTGGTCGATGCACAAACATCACCAGGGTAGGGACCGTCATTTTCCCAAATATCAAATCCAGTTTGGGCAAAAAAGTATTTTATTTTATCACGATAGGCTAATCCCCATTTACTTCCAAAACAAGGAGCGTTGCCAAAAAAAGCGCCTCCAGGTTTTCCAGTTTTCACATCTACTACATCATCTCCATTACTAATTTTTCGACTACTGAATAAAGAATATCCTCCCAGTAAAATATTTTTGTTGTGAGCATAATTTGTCAGTGCTTTCCAACGCTCAATATTACTCGTTGAACTATCCTCCATATTTAAATGACTACCAAAACTCAAGATCACTGCTTCGTATCCTGTAGCTACACATTGATCAATTGCTGAACGAACTTGGTCATCATTCTTGCTGACTAAATGCATAAAAATTGGATTCTGCGTAGTCCAAGGTGCTACCGTTCGGTACATTTTTTTTATCATCAACCCTCTTCTTTGCCGATCATAACTATCCATTAAAAGTTCATGCGTTCTTACCGATTTAAATACTTCTCCTATCTGTAATTCAATACCAGGAGCTTTTTCAGGATACACTTCTAGTAAGCAGGGAGTTTGATAATTATAATTTACCTGAGAGGTATAAATAGAATCTGTTTTCCAATGAGTCGTTTGATCACTGATATCATACCTCATAGCATTATTAAATGCGTAGTTGGTTTCTAGATAAATACCATGCTGCTTTTTCATTTCTTCAGGAGTGCCAACTACCGCACTTTCTTCTTCTACTAATGCAAGTACTTCATTAATAACCCTATTCAGTTTAAATGTTTTATCACTTTTATTATCAATAGAAATCCACTTTACAATTAATGGAATACCGTCATACAATTCATAGTTTACTTTTACTATTAATCCTTTAAAATTAGGTAAAGGGGATTCAAATTCTAGCGTGAGTTGTTTTCCTTTAGCAGGAGCCTGATTCATTTTCCAGGTGGTGGGCTTCCACTTAAGAAATGGTTTGATATCAGACACTGAGTGTTTGACTAAAACAAAATCTTCTTTACCAACTTTCATATCATCTAGCCACTCAGGAAGTAGATAGGCGTTTTCTTTTTGACCTTCTAAGCCACCAATATTATATTGCTTGCCGTCTAAAAAAATTTTTGCTTCGGGCTTTACCGCACGAAGCAACTGTTGACCGTTGGTGAGATTAGTATAATCTATACAAACTAAATTCTTCGAAGTTTTAAATACTCTTTTTACCAAGCCATTGTTAAGTGTAAGCTGATTACCCTCTTCAATGACTTCAGCTTTTTGTTTAATAGTACTGACCAGCCAATCTGTTGTAGTGATTATCTGATTATTTGATTGGATGGTTTTTATTTTTTGACCCATCAATATTGGCAAAATGCCTGCAATAAAAAATATCGATAAGTAAAAACGATTAAAAAAATAATTCATTGAATAAAGAGTTTTATTTTTTAAATGCCGATGATATTTAGAATTGCGATTATAAATTTAGTTAGCAGCTTTCTTTCCAATTGCATAGCCTTTTACTGCATAAAAAAGAATATAAACATAGGCAGGAAGCATACAGAGTAGAAAAGCAACTTCGTTGCTGGTAATTCCTTTATCCTTCAACATAGTATACAATAGGGGTACTACCGCTCCACCTGCAATGCCCATAATTAGTAAGGCAGAGCCAGTTTTGGTAAATCTGCCCAATCCACTAATTGCCAATGGAAAAAGTGCAGGCCACATTAAAGCGTTGGCTAAACCAAGTAAAGCAATAAAGCTAATGGCTACATAACCTTGCGTTACAAATACACCGATAGTAAAAATGATTCCTAGAATTGCTGAAATTGCTAATGCATTTTGTTGAGATAAATATTTTGGAATGGTAAAAATTCCAATAACATATCCAACTAACATTGACAATAGCGTAAAGGTGGTAAAGTATTTTGTTTCATCAAGTGGTATACCTAACTGTCTTCCATATACGCCAATGGCATCTCCTGCCATTACTTCTACTCCAACGTATAAAAATAGACAGAGCACACCCAATACCAAATGTGGAAACTGGAATACATTGGTTTTGGCAACTTGAGTTTGATCAGTACTATCTTCTGCATTGGGGTCTATCTCAGGTAAGGATGATCGTTTAATCATAATGGCTAATAAAACTAAAGCAATGGCTATTATAATGTAAGGAGTGATTACTCTAGAGGCAAGTTCGTTAAGAAGTTTTTCTTTTATTGCAGGGTCAGTCGCTTTAACAATTTCTTCTTCAATTTTTCCAGCATTTTTAAGAACCAATGCGCCTAATATCAAGGGGCTTAGCATACCAGCAACTTTATTGCAAATTCCCATGATGCTAATTCGCTGTGCCGCACTTTCTATCGGACCTATAATACTGATGTAAGGGTTGCTAGCGGTCTGCAATAATGCAAGGCCAGTTCCTTGAACAAATAATCCAGTAAGAAATAATCCGAAGTTTCTTGAATTGGCTGCGGGTATAAAAATAAGGGAGCCTAAAGCCATAATTAATAAACCCCAAGCCATTCCATTTTTATATCCTGTCTTTGATATGATCATTGAAGAAGGAAGGGCCAAAAAGAAATAAGCCATGTAAAAGGCAGATGTCACAAAGAATGCTTGTATGTCATTTTCAAGTTGACAAGCTAATTTCAGAAAAGGAATCAAGGTTCCGTTGAGCCAGGTTACAAACCCAAAAACGAAGAATAAAATACCGATGATAACAATGGCATTTCTATTATTGCTAGTTTTTTGCATTTTACTATAGATTTAAAAATAAATATACGGGATTATCTATTATCGTATTAGAACTGTCAGTTATCTGTGGGTAAGTTAAGTGCTAGCTTGCTTCAGCTTTAAGAACTCAATATTAATTTAACTGTAACTTCGGATTAGAAATGGCTAGGGGTATAGTGTTTCGGTCGTTATGTTTTTCGAATGAGTCAACTTAAAATTGCATTCTCCAATGAATAGGGTATCAGTTTCAAATATTAAAAAAATGGCATATGAAGATCCTCTAGATGGGTTGTCATCTTTGCTGAATGGAATAGCAGTCCAAAAAATTAGTCATACACCTTGGAAAAATTTCCCCTACCAGCCAGCGGTGAGCGTAGCTATTGCGCATAATGAAGCGGCTATTTTTTTAAAATATTTTGTGACAGAGAATGCTATTCGGGCGGTAAATAGTGAAATTAATTCAGCTGTTTGGGAGGATAGTTGTGTAGAGTTTTTTATTCATTTTAATGATGATAAAGGCTATTATAATTTTGAATTTAATTGTATCGGCACCCCATTAGTCGGATTTGGTAAATCTAGATCTGAAAGGGATTGGTTAGCTAAAGAAATAGTAGGGACTATTCAAACGGAAAGTTTTATTAGTAAACTTAAAAAAGAGCAATCAGTTGATTGGGAATTATCGGTGGCCATTCCATTGAGTGTATTTATTCATCATTCTTTTTCATCCCTTTCGGGTAAAGAGGGAAGGGCAAATTTTTATAAGTGCGGTGATCAATTACCAGTACCACATTTTGTAGCTTGGAATAATATTCAATCAGCAGAACCTAATTTTCATTTACCAGAATTTTTCGGTGAAATTTATTTTCAATAAATAACTTTTGAAAGATCGGTAGCATTTTCAATTGAATAATAATTTCTCGATAAAATTTGAATAGCTAGTCCTACCAAAGTTTTATATTAAATATTATTTAGGTATGTACTTTCATTTTGTTTGATTTTTTGAAAACGCTACAGTGGATTGGATTAAAAACTATAGTAAAATCAATTGTAGGTTGGATTAAGTGTTAAAAATTGTATTTTCGACTATCATAATTTAATTAATCATTCGTCATCTTCTGAAATCTTAAAAATTTATATTCATCATGAACAGAAAAAATTTTGTAAAAAATAGTGGTATGGCAGCAGCCTCCATCGCAATTTGGCCAGGTAGTAATTTATCAGCAATGTCTGCAGATCAAAAGGTTAAAATAGCTATCATTGGTGTTGGAGGTAGAGGTCAGGGACATCTAGAGCTTGCATTAAGGAGACAAGATGTAGAGGTTGTAGCAATTTGTGATGTTGATGAGCAAATGCTTAATGGTGCAAAAAAAATCGTTACTAAGAGTGGTAAGAAGATGCCTCAAATTTATACAGGTGATAATTATGCTTGGAAGAATTTATTAGAAAAAGAAAAATTAGATGGCGTCATTGTAGTCACTCCATGGGAATGGCACAAACCAATGGTAATTGGTTCAATTGAAGCCGGAATAAAATATGTGGCTACAGAAGTAGTATTGGGAATTACCTTACAGGATCATTGGGATGTAGTTAAGGCAGCAGAAAAACATCATGCACAAGTTATGATGCTTGAAAATGTTTGTTATCGTCGAGATGTGATGGCGATTTTAAATATGATTCGTCAAGATGTTTTCGGAGAAATTATTCACCTTCAAGGAGGATATCAACATGATTTACGTGAAGTGAAATTTACCAATGGCGTAGAGTTTGGAGAGAAAGGTTATTCAGAAGCCAAGTGGCGGACAGAACATTCTGTTCATCGTAATGGTGACATATATCCTACTCATGGTGTAGGACCACTTGCTACTTATATTAATATTAATAGAGGTAATCGTTTCACTAGTTTGAATTCATTTTCTTCTAAGGCAAGAGGGTTGCATAATCAAATCATTAAAAAAGGAGGGATTAAACATCCGAATGCTAAAGTTGAATTTAAATTAGGTGATGTAGTGACCACACAAATTAATTGTGCCAATGGAGAAACAGTTTTATTACAACATGATACTAATTTACCTCGTCCCTATTCTTTAGGATTTCGTGTACAAGGCACTAACGGAATATGGATGGATGTAAATAATGGAATCTATATTGAAGGAAAGGCTGCCAAACCACACCAATGGGATTCCGCTACCGAGTGGCTTAAAAAATATGATCATCCACTTTGGGTAAGATGGACAAAGGAAACTGAAGGTGCAGGACATGGTGGAATGGATTTCTTTGTAATTCATGCCTTTATCGAATCCATCAAGCGTCAGGTGCCAACACCTCAGGATGTTTATGATGCAGCTGCCTGGAGTGCTATCACTCCATTGAGTGAACAGTCTATTGCATTGGGTAATGAAACAGTTGATTTCCCTGATTTCACTAGCGGTGATTGGATGTATCGCAAACCTTCCTTTGCATTAACAGATGCTTTTTAATAATGGAAGTCTAAAATTGTAGAAGGATGAATATTTTGGAATCAGTGTTGCCTTCTTTTGGTTTTCATGATGACTCAATAAACTTGATTCCATTTGGTGGAGG
>Ga0222712_10004527_pt1 | contig 14504 bp, 3 predicted proteins | sample C33_657DmetaG_FD_165043 | JGI IMG/M metagenome (GOLD analysis project Ga0222712, IMG submission 165043) | Estuarine water microbial communities from San Francisco Bay, California, United States - C33_657D | ecosystem: Environmental > Aquatic > Marine > Unclassified | place: USA: California... | reverse complement strand
GTAAGAGACGAAAGAGGAGAAAGGGTATATACTCCGTTAGTTGCAACTGGAGCTGCAAGATTAGCTGTAGAAGCTCAGTCAATGATGTCTGGAATAACTCCTGGTGGAATGAGTTATTCAGAAAAGAAGCAGCAACTTTTAGAGGGCGAAGTTGCCATAAGACAAGGTAGATTTTGGCTTTTAGGAAATACACCATTTAAGGGTGGTAAGATTCAGTACTTCAGGCCATCTTGGTACAGAAGATTAGAAGGAGCTGCTACATTTACTTCTGATACCTATGGAAGCCCAATGGAAAAACTGGCTTTCTATAACGACTTTTCACCACTTAGGCCACTTGATCCATATAGGTTTGAAAGAAAGCACTATCAAGATAGGCCATATCCATTAACTGGAGAATATTTTAGTGGTCCTTTTGGTCCAGTAACTCCAATACTTAATGCAACTGTAGGTAGAATACTTAAGCCTCAAAGGGCAATGCACGTCGAAGAAGTAACCGCTGCATTAGGATCTTCTCAACCTGTTGGAGAAGGTGGTGCGTACATACCGCCACAAAGAAAACTATATTATGGAGCAAACATACAGGGTAATGCACTAGTTTCTTATCCAGCAGCGCCTCCGCCAAATATACCAGCAAAACCATTTAGACATTTTCCAGTGCAACCGTATGGTGGTAGTGGAAACTTCCAATCTATATTAGCTTCTCATAACTCTTCATATTCTTCTCAGGCAGGAGCTACACAAGCTGCGTCTATGAGGGTTCAAAAACAAATAGGCAGTGTTAATGAGTATATGGGTCAATATCCAAGTAGTGGCTCAGTATTAAGTGGTCAGGCTCAACTTCCAAATGTTGCACAAGCAACGTACGGAATACCCACAGGGCCAATGATTATGCCATCAAAGATAACTCATGCAGGAATGCCCATAAGGACAAGTTCAAACCAGTATCTTAAAGGAGAAACTGCATATAAGCTACAGGAAACTGCAGGTATATATGGTTTCTTGGGTGGCAATGTTAGGTCTGCAATTACTGGTGGAGCATATGACTTTGAGCCAAATAGAGCAGTTCTACAATCTGCTTCAAAAGCCTATGGTACAACTAGGGCTTTTTGGGATCTTAATCTTGGTGGTTTAGGTGACGTTCCTCTTCCAGCAGAGGGTGCTCTTGGAAACATAGAAATATCAGAAGTTGTTAGAAGATTTATTCCAAAAGAAAGAACTAATGTAGACTTCTTAAATCCAATTAAGAATACCATGGGAAGAAGATATCCGTTCCTTCCAGGTAATGAGTACTTTACAGATTTTACTAGAGGAGATCCTTTTACCAAAGTTCCAGAAGGAGAAATGAGACTTCCTGGTGTTGGTTACGAAAGGTTCAACAAACTATATCCAGATGAATCTGGTAGATATGGTGCAGTTAATCAGCTTGATATTCTTGCAGATGTCGCTCCATATTCAAAAGAATATAGGGCAATAAATAAAAAAATAGATTCCATGAATCTTTCTGCTGAAGAAAGAGCAAAAGTAGCGCAAGTAAGAGCTCAAAGAGAAGCAATTGATGCTAGTAAAACAAACTTTTCTGCATATAAAGAAAGAAGTTTATCAGATAAAATCCTCAATCCTTTTGAAACAACAAAAGACGCACTTCTTCATACTGACAACATTATAAATAATAAATTTATTGGAGAAAGAACAGCCACTGAAGATTGGGAAAGAAAACATGTTTATGGTACAACTTTCCCAGAGTGGCAAAATCCAGTTGAGAGTTATATACAACCTATATTTTATAAAGGAACACAAAGAAACCCAATCCTCGCTGGAGTAATTGGTGGAGCTGTTTTTTCCACAATGTTTAAAGGAAGACAGGCAAAAACTGCAGCTGCAATTATTGGTGGAACAGCAACTGGGTTATTTTCTTTAATGAACAAAGGAAAAGAAAGATATATACCACAAGAAAGAAAAAAGCAGCTTGCACTGGAAGAATATGCAGACATATTGACATATGTTAAGTATACTACTGCCGCAGCTAGAGCAGAAAAAGCTGGGGATGTTGAGCAAGCTAAACAGTTTATGTCTATGTCAAAAAAGACAATGTATGGAGCCGATCTCGATACCCAAAACTTAGATGCACTTGCCGTAGCAATACCAAAGAGAAAAAGAGATCACTTTAAGGCAATGCTCCAGGCTCCAGAGGGTGAAAGGTCTAGAATTCTTTCAACAGCTGGAAGGCTTGAAAGAAGAATATATGAAGCAGCTTGGGGTATGAGAGTAGAGAAAAGGCCAGACCTTGTTGAATACTTTCAAAATAGAGAACTACCAGGTGCAGACTGGGAGGGTTGGCATCCAAATACAAACATGGAGCATGTAAAGATAAAGATGGGTCAGTCCATGGGTCTTGAAATGTCTCAAATGGGTTACTATCCACAACAGATCAAGGAAGCTAATTTAGTTAATCCAAGTTACCCCAACTTTGGGGCAAGAATGGGCGACGCAAAAGACGTTCGTAGAAGACTCCAACAACTAATGAATGACAATAATATAAACGGAAGAATAGTTCCCGTTGCTGGATCTAGCAATCCTGGTTCTGTAAATATTTCTGCAGGAGTAATGTAATGGCAATCTTACCACGGTTCTGAGCCACTTAGGCCTACTCTTAGAGGTCCTCTTTTTGATTCTGGACTTCTTAAGTTTATAGAAGATGAAACAACAGGTCAATTAAAAATATTATCAACATTAACAGGTGCACGATTTGATGCAACCAGAAGTGGTTTAGAGCAGGCTTCACGAGCTGCCGCAATGACTGGCGTAAATGAATTTCAACTATTAACTGGATCAGTTACAGATCCAATTGCTTTTAGACACCTAAATGAAGTTGTTGACTTAAATGAACTTTTGCAGAATGCAGCAAGAGGTTCTACGGCTACAACGGCAACAGAGTCTAGACAGCTTTTAAGGTCTCTAGGACTTGGAAGAATAGCGGGAAAAACCTTAGAAGTAGAAAGGCTACAATATTCTGACCTAGCTGATTTGACTGCCCCAATAGGAAAAGACATACCTGGATACAGTCAATTAACAGATTTTATGCAACAAAGGGGAGGGATTACTCTTCCACCAGAATTTATTTCTGGAACTGCAGAATCAAAAGGTGCATATGCAGCGCAATTGTTGTTGGAAGCTCAACAAAACCCCTACATATATGTTACAGATCAGTCTGGGGCTACAAAAAAACTTCAATATAAAACAGTTTTACAAAGGATGCAACTAGATCCATCTAACCCAGATAGTTTGAGTCATCTTAAATTTGAAGACATTAGTACATTTGGTTATTTTTCTTCAAGAGATAACACAGGAACTGTAATGAGGTATAGGGTAACAGACGCAGATGGCGATTTGGTATATTTGACTCAGAGACAAATTGAAAATATTAGAGTAAAAACTGGAGCTGGTTTAATTAATGAATCTTCTTTATTAAAAACTGTTTCAAAAACCTGGAAAACAGATGATGCTACAGGTGCCTTAAAAATGGAAGAATTTGACCCACTTGGTAGTCTTGGTTCATTTTTCCAAAAAAGCGATAAAAGACTTACAGCCTCTACGGCAGACAGAAAGTATGTAGATACTAAAGCTCAAGAATTAATTGAAGCAGTTGTTGAAAAAATGAAAACTGGAAACCCAGAGTTATATTCTAGGCTAGCAGCTGCAGACGCACTTCCTAAAACATTAGACGATGTAATGCTTTCAAGTAATACAAGTACATTAAGACTTTTTGAGGCTATGTCACTTGGTGACGACACAATATTGGGTGACATAGCTAAGCAAGCCGCAAAAGCAGTTCAAGATTTTGAATCAGCTAATGGTATATCCGTTTTATCTGATGGAACTGTTGATCCAACAACTGTTAAAGCCTCGATTAGAGGTGACTACGCTGCCTTAGTTAGGGCACAGCGTCAATCAGAGTTTAACCTTGCCCAGGTTAGACAATTTGGACAACAGGCAGATCAGGTTAGTAGAAACACCCTTCTTGGAAATCTAGATTATTATGGAATGGGAGATTCTTTTGAAACACTTCAGGATATAGCAAGAAGTTATTATGGTGAAGCTGGCCAAAAGTCTTCAATTAGTGGCTTAGTTGAATATTTACAAAAGGCTGTTGATAACGGAGTAATTGATGGCGATACACAAAGATTGTTTTCTTCTATTTTAGATAACTGGGAAAAAGCATATGACGGTTCTGGTGTTTTAGCAGATTATGCAATTAAGTTTAAAGCAAAAATTTCTTTAGAAGAATTGAAAGACCTTAACGCTGCTATAGATGCAGACGATGCCTCTATTCTAACAGCTAAATATGGAGAAGATATTACAGTTGAAGAGGCAAAAAGATTAAGGGGACAACTAATAAAAGAATTAGAACCTTTTGACATAAAAGTAAAAACTGCTGGAGCAAGAAAAGCTCAAAAGATTGATTTTACAAAAGTTACTAGCGAACAAATAGATTCAATATTAACTAGTTCTAGCATAAATGAGTTAGATGACGTAACAGGTAGAGTTCTACTTGGTAGGCAAGGCCAAATTAAGTCGGTGTTTGACTTAAGAAATCTAGATGAAATGTTATCAAGGTTTGGAGTTGTTGGCTATGGTTCTGAAGAGTTGTTTAAAAAAGAAACACTATTTGGAAGAATGACTTTACCTGGAGAATCTATGATTAGAGGTCAAGCAATTACCCTTGATCCAATAGGTCATTTTGGTGAAGAAAGAGTATACGCCGACGTTCAGGCAAATATTTTCCATAGTGCTCACATGAAAAGAAAAACAATGATAGACATGATGAGACAAAATCAACAAATGTGGAAAGAAGAAATACAAGAAATGTTAGATACTGGAGTTGTTCCACAAAGACTTCTTAGAAAATTTGAACAACAAGCAAGACTAGACGTAAATATGTGGGAAGAATATGGCTTTGCTAACAGAAGATTGGCAGAAAGATATAGAGATGAAGCCATGGAGTTAATGAATTTAATTAGAAATGGCGCAAAACCAAGCGAGCTACCAGAATTAGCAAACAGAATAATGAAACAATCTCATAAGAGTGTTATAAGGGAGACCACTAAAGCTGGAGGAAGAGTAAAGGTTTACCAGCCAGTTTTGCCAATGGCACAAAGACAAGCTGTCGACACAGAAGGTGTTGTTGCAACAAGAAATCCACTGAGTAGAGAAAATGCTTATGGAAATTTTGGCGATTACGTTGGCAGGGGTTCAGTAACTGAAGATGATATATTAGCAGATTTAGAAAGAACTGGAATGTTAGACGCAGAAAGTATTACTTCTGCAAAAAACGAAGGAAGATTAATTGGCAAAAACGCATATAAAGACGTAGATGTAATGTTGGGAGAAAATGACGTTAGAGCTATGAGGCTTTTGAGATATAGATCAGATGGACATAAAATGATTACTCCAGACATAGCAGCAATGGGTAGGGTTGGCGTTATGTATTCCGCTGGTGGTGGTTTCGACTTGGACGATAAGTTTATTACTGATTTAAATTATATTACAGATTCAAGTGGAAATAGAAGATTAGCAACTTTTGCATTTAGGCAACCTACAGGACCGCAAGAGTATGCAATACTTATGCCGCAACTTGATGAAAAAACATTAATGCGAATTATGGGCAGTGACGATTATATGGGCAGGTCTTTTAGAGGTGCACTTACAGATTTTGGCAAAGAAGTAGATGAAGTATATGGGCTAAATTTAACCAATGCAAATAAGTCAAGATATGCAACTCTAGTAAAAGAATCTGGTATGTCGACTGAAGACAGGGTAATTAAATACCTTGAAGCTTTATCTAGAAATAGGTCTGACATAGCGCAGTATTATTATGGGGGTGGAAGAACAGGCTTACAACAATTGAGTGAAGAAGAAATAGAACAAGGTTTTTTTAGACTTATGGATAGAGAGAGCGAAGTCGCTAAAGCTACTGGTAGATCATCAAGATTTAATATAGCTGCCTTAGATAGATCTACAATGGAAAGAACAGCTCAACTAGGTGATACTAGAACTATTATAAACAAAGCTGGACAAGCTGTTGATCAACCAGTTTATGGTTCAACCTCTTTACAGTTGTCAGTTCAAGAAATAATGTCTGATCAAAATTTAGCGCCCTCATATAGAAATACTTTAATGATGAACATTCACGAAGCTTCTGCAACAATGGAAAGCGACGTAGTTTTTAGAGAGAGAATGAGAAATATATATAGGGGCAATCAGTCTACATTCGATGCAATGAATTTGCCAGATAATGTTAGACAACAGCTTCAAAATTTTGGAACAGCAACCGGTGGAGATAACGCTGAATTCATGATGTTGAGATCTATATTAGAACAGGGTCCACAGGATTTGAGGGAATTGGTTTTAGTTGAAATGGCAGAAATGAAAGTCAGATTAGCAAAACAAGCAACAACAAAAGCTACACCAGCAGCACTTAGTGGATATATTAATACATTAGGTATAGCTAGATCTACAGATGATCAATTTAATGACATTCTTGCAAAAATCTCTGATTTGCCAGGCGGAGATAGAATCTTAGCATTTTTAAATCAACCATACCTTGGGTATAACCCAGAAGGTGCTATCGACCCATCGGTTGGAGGTGCGAGTAGACAGGTAATAACACAAGGGCATATGGATTTAATGGCTCAATTTGACGCATTTAATTCAATTGATGGCGTTGCAATTGATGTAGAAGAATCGATGTACAAAGCTTTGTATCAACTATATAAAGCTCATGGTTCAGATCAAACTGTATTTGGTCAAAACATATCTGATCTATTAGATCCATATTCTGAATTTGATGATTTTGTTACGGCGGTAAAAGATCCTAGTACAAATTTAAGAAGTCTTCTTACAGGAGAGATAGAAGCAGTCAGAACAAACATTTTGTATCAAGAAGGTGCAAAAATGGGTAGAGTTAGGGCTTTGTATCACGCAGGATTAATAGGGGAAGACGAAGCATTAAGGCTCGGTTTAGACGAATTTACTTCATCATTTAAAATGATAGGTGAAGCGGATAAAGTAAAATACCTACAAGGTGTAAGGTTTGGTGCAGAAGAAGCTACTAGCATTTTTGGTTTAGAGACGAAAGATTCTTTCTTTAGTTTTATGGACGATTTATTACAAGACTTTGAAAACGTTGGAATGTCTGGAGAAAAAGCTTCAGTTCAAAGAAAGATGAGAAGACAACTTTTAGAAAAAGCTTTTGGAAAAAATAAATTTGGTTTATTTTTAACAGGTGAAGCACAAAAAACTTATGGTTTAGACGACATGCAAAAAGTTGGCGAAGAAATGATAAAAGAAGCCTTTGCTATGAGAACAAAAATAAAACAAAGCAATGCACATATAACGCGATTATTACACGCAAATCCAGAAACAAGCCTTGACTTAGTTGCCCAGTCCTCTTCTAGTAAAGTTACGAGAATGGTCACTTCTGATATGGCTGGTCAATTAGAGCAGTTTACAAAAAGCTACCAAGCACTGCAGGCCATAAAGCAGGGTGAAGCTTCTGGCGCAATAAATAGAAACGTTGTTGCCTACATTAAAGACAATCTTGGACCAGAATTTGAGACTTTTGCAGACGCTGTAGGTTCCATGGGTCTTCCAAACGAAGCTACAAAATTAGCTTTTACTAAACAAATGTTAGAGGCAAACTTGTCTATTTCTTTAGAAGGCGCATCTCAAGATGTTTATAACATGATTATGTCACAGGTCGAATCTATAGATAATCCGGCAGATCTTAGAAGATTTATGTCTAGGTTGTATATAGATATTGCTGAAATGAAAACAAAAAAAGATACAAGACAAGCTGGAACATTTCTTGAAAATATATTAAAACCTCAAGGAGATTTTTTTGAGAGAGAGGGAAGAGTTAGGCTGGATTTAGCATATGCGCAAGCGGAAAGAGAAGTCTTAAGAAGTACAGCTGATCAAAATCTTATTAGATCACAGCAACAACTAGCTAAGCTGGCAGAAGCTTTCGACCCAACTGGATCTTTGGGGGGGGGAGGATCCGCTAATAATTTAGCAAGGGTTAGAAGGTCGATAAGAAGTAAAGGGGTCAAAGACCTTCTTAGAGGAGATTTCTTAGACGAACTCGCCGTAGAAGAAAATGAAATGTTTAGAGATATGTTTGGCGGAGGACTCAGAAGTGTTGATGACGTAATGCCAAACATACATACGGCAGATGGAATACCTATAGCACAAGCTATAGAGGCGGCATTAGGTGGAGACTTAGTTGGCGACGATGCAAGAGTCTTGGAAGATCTTCTTTCATTATCTGCTTTTGGTCAAATTGGAGAAGATGGAAATATTCGATATGATGAACAAAGCTATGAAAATGCTCAAAGATTAGTTAGACAAAGAAAGTTAAATCAGCTTATAGCACAAGGTAACCTAGTTGAAGGAACGGATGAGTACACTGCAGCAGAAAGACAAGCTGATGATTATTTGAATAGACTTGGAAGAATTGCTGATAGAGACGCTGCTTTACAAATAGCAGATGACGCAGACGCACTAGCCTTGTTTGATAACTACGCAGTAGATTTAGACTCCACTATTCCAACAGCAGATAGTATTCTAGATGATATTTTAAGAGACGTAAGACCAGCCAGTACAACTGCAGACAGTGTGATGGCAGATGTTTTAAATCCTTCCGATATTCCTTATAAAAGACTTTCAGAAAAGTTTAGTTCAGTTAATGATTTATTTAGTATGGTTTCTAGAAATAAGGGAAAGTTTGCTGTTGCAGCCGCAGCTTTAGCAGGAGGTGCATACTTATATTCAAAACACAAACAAAACGATGTTAGTTCTGACACAATCGGTGGCCCACCTCTTCTTCCGGGGGGCAGTGCTTACGAAATGCCTCCAACAGAAATCATTCAATATCCAAATTTTACAGGTACTAGTAATACAGGTGGCTTAGGTGAGTCTTATGAGCTTCAAATGGCCGGTTCTCAAGAGCAAGTTCAGAGATTTATAGATAGTGCGTCTGCAATAGGGTCAGGCACAAATGCTAGCGTATATTCTACTATAAGAAACGCAGGAGCAGATCCGTATGCGTAAGGGGTAAATAGGATTTTAAATGGATAAAAATATAAGCCAATCTAATGCTAATTTAAAAAGCGCTGCTAAACAAAACATAGACACTTCACCTAGAGTAGCAAAAGCTACTGCTGATTCGGCAAATGTTTCTTCTTCTAAAATATCTGATAACTCTTCTGTTGGATCAGAATCTCAAGAATTTAATAAGTCTGTAAATAATTTTAAAAGATCAACAAAATCTAGACCTTCTTATGAAGGATATATGAACAGTTCAAGTGCTCATATACAGGTTAAAGGGTCTGGGTATGATAATAAAAAACAACAACAGGCTAGACAGACACATCTTTCTAATATTAAAAACCCATTAAAACCCAATGTTCATACCTCCGCCAAGCCTAATATGCAGACTTCTTTCAAAAATAGTGCTATAATTAATAATTATACTAATAAGTCAATGAGAAAAAACTCAAAATCTGCTATAGATGATATAGTCAGAATCAATAATCTTACTTTCTAAAGGTTTTCTATGACAATAAGTCAATCATCTCTGGTGTATTTAAAACAGAAGTTTACTACAAAAAAACAAATTGACGATTATATTGACCTTGTTAAGAAGATACACCTTATGGGTCAAACACAACCTATTGACAGACCTTACGGTTATCGCATATTAGTTGATCAAGGTGGTTTTCAGTTAAGACCAGAACTATTTGTTGGTTCTACAAACCATTGGCTTAATAACGAACCTCCTACAATATACCAAATTATAAGCCCAGATCCAACAGATGAACTATGGGTAAAAGTAAGAAAGGCAGCAGTTTCTGCTGCAATTATTAATACAGCTGCTGGCAGAAGAGGGTATACGCCATCTGACCAAGAAATAATTAGATATTTAAAAAAGTGGTTTGATGGTTCAATAAGCTCAGATAACATAGCACTTGATAGTCCGCTTTTAAATAAAGCGTGGACTCAGTTTTATGAGAAAAATAGAATTGGAACTTCAGCTCCAGGTTATGGAACATCACTATTTGGTAACTGGTTTGCCCTTGGTGTTTACATTGATTATGCAATAGCAAGACTCCAAACATTTGATCCAGTTGGTGGAACCGTTCAGCCAGGCACTGGTGGCTCTGAGCCAGACACCAACGAAGATGTGGAAGAAGACTATGCTCTTAGGTACACCGCCCTAGAGGAATTTTTACAACACACAAATCCTGGATACGGAAACCCGATTCTTCCAACAGTAACTGCTGGAGTTTTTAATCACTATGCAATTAAAAATGGTGTATCAATATTTGACCCATCTCTTCCTCCGCCAGAAAACTTTTCTATATTTCAAAAAATATTTGCTCCATCAAAAGATAGCAAAATTTTAACTGTTAATATTAAGTATCAAAAAAATATTTTTGAAAAAATTGAAGTATCTGGTTTATTAGATTTATTGGTTCAGTCAGATCAAATTAGACAATTTGGTAGAGATAGATTTGAAAACGAAGAATCAGTAAAGGCATCAGCTGCCAAAGTTGTAAAACGGAACAAGAGATACTGGTTGGCTTCTTCAGCTTGGATCAACTCTTTCTAAACTTTCAAGAGATCCAATCACATTAGCTGCTATATACACATATTTCCCAGACCTAGTAAACTTCTTTTTTGAAGCACTTGCTTTATCTGCCGACTATTCAAACAATGGAAAAGGCGGCGGTCAAGAAGATGAGTTAAATGACCCAGAAAAAGTTTTAGATGACCTATTAATTGCAATGGGTGATCCAGGAATACAGGCTAGAACTGGTGAAAGAATTTTTACAGGTGCATGGGAGCTAATTAACACAGCACAAAGAATAGATAAAGCTATTCAACAGTTTCCGTTCAGACAGAATATACCACCTAAATCACCAGATATTTTTCATCTTAGATTAGGTGCAGCTAACTTCTACGTACCACCCTTAAAAATAGGTGTAAATACAAACTTTAAAGTATCATCCCTAGGTGCTCAAGGATTAAGACAGAAAAATTCAGCAAAGTTTAATGCAGGGTATAAGCATACAACAATTAATTTGACTTTGTTTTTTCCAAATTATCAAGAAATATGGGGCTTATCAGTAGAAGATGCTTCAAAAATTACCGTTAAAGATAATTACGTTATTGATTTTAAGTCAACTGGTGATTCAGATGAAAAGATAGATAGATTTCTATCTTCACTTAGAGGCTTGGTGGCGGCTTTTAAATATTCTCCAATACTTCCAATTAAGAATCATTATATAAATTCCGTATATGGAGTTACTGGCGTTGCTCTATCTGCAATGTCTATTTCTACCATAGAAAACTACCCCTTTGCATTGGCTGTTAACTTAGAGCTTTCTTCGTTTAATCATAAGCCATTTTTGCCGATGATTAGCGACTTTAATCAAGCTGTACATTGGGGTAAATATAGACAATATATGGGCAAAGCAGCGGGTGCACTTCACAACTATGTGAATGAAGAGTTTCTTTTGTTTAAACCAGAAACCTCCAAAGAAGGAGAAAATGTTGTAAATTCAACTAGAGATGAAAATCAAACTGCAAATTCCACTGCGTCTTTAGTTCCAATGACAGAAACTCAATTGGATATGAAAAATGCTTTGGGATACAGAAATGATGTATTTACAACAAATGTTTACAAAGAGTGGACTAACGGTAGTAACATTTCTTTTTATGTTCCAGCTGAAACTCAAACAAAAATATTTACTCCAGATATTTCAGATTTTAGATCTGAAGAAGAAAAGCTTTTGTCTGATACGGGAAGAGGTTTTTGGAAAACATTTTTAGGATGGTATGGAATACAAATTGGTAATGGTTATGGTAGAGAGCTTGATTCAGTTATTAACACATCAAAGGGAAATGTTGTTACATTTACTGTAAGACAAAAGATTGTTGATAGCATTGACATTCTCACTGCAGGAAAAAGCGCAAAAGTCTTCCAAGAAAAAGCCTATATAGTTTTATCAGAAAGTTTTATTAGACAAAACTCTGACAGAATGACATCAGCTGGTAAATCATTTTTAAGAAAGTTTTCAGATGATACAAATGCTGTTTTAGATGTTTATGATTATAAACTGGGCAGTTTAATCTGGAAAAACATTTCTTTATTAGAGGTTAAAAGAAAACTGAGAGCAATTGCGCTTGATACAAACTCTTATCTAGATCATATGGTTGAAGACGATTTGAATAAGAAGGCAAAAAACGCTAACAAAAAAGAGTCAACAGATAGAGATTGGTTTGAAAATACTAGAAAAGAACTTAAAGAACAATATTCGCTTGGTTTTAGCGCAATTATGTATGAGAGATTTTTTAAGTATGGCCCGATAAGAGATCTAATGGAGGCTGCTAGAGAAAGAAATGGTTCTTTCCACATTAAAGAGTGGGAAGTTCCAATGATAAGAATGGATGTTGACAAGAATAGCGCAATAGTTACATCTGTAAGCGTTACACTCTCTAATAACCTAGTACCTCTACAACTTCAAATGCAAGAAGAGCCTACATTCCAACATGTCGGTAGTAGTGATAGCTACATTAATATACAGATGACTGTTTTTGGTGAAAAAGAATTAATCAAACTAAGAAAAATGTTTGATCACATAAATGGTTTAGCAAGATTAGAACATGCTACTGGAGTTATTGGATTCTTAGGTATAAAAAATATTATTTCAGCACTTGCTGGAATTAAGTATGTTCTCCCGATTAGCTTTGACGTAAGCACAATAGATGGTTTTCCTCATGTATATTCAGTTTCTTTAAGGTTAGTTGACTTTGATATTTTCCAACAAAAGAGAGAACAACTTTCTTCTGACCAACAAAAAATGTTTATAGAAGAATTTGGAACTAAGAAAAATCCGTTCTTAAGAATTAAACAGCTTTGGGGTCAGTTTAATTGCTACCCAGATTTCCCATTAGAAATAAGAGATGAAAGCAATAAGATTGTTGGAACATTAGATCCAGATTTTTATTTTAGATCTTTTGAAATGTTTGACAGAGATGTTGTTAATAACATTACAGAATCTCAGCAAAAAATGAACAAGCTTAGGTTTATCAATGTCAAACCTCCATCCGAGGGAGGGGCACAAGACGCCTATAATAGAGCACAGTATGCAAGTATAATTAATTCGTTTAAGGGTTATATTAGAGAAAATGACATTATTGGTCTTAAAAGATATGCTAAAAATACACTGTCTTTAGATGTCAATACAACGGCATCCTACATCAGAGATGCAATGTCAGGAGAAAATAATCAAGAATTTCTTTTAAGATATGTTGATTCATTAGAGGTTTCAGAAATACCAACAACCGATTCCGTTGCAGACGCCAATCTAAGAACGTCTCAAGGAAAACTGTATGCTGGAGATGTAGGTTCTTACGAGTATGGATCTGAACAAGCAAAGAAATTAGAGCAAATACTTCAGGGGTCTGAATCTCTAGACTCAGATCAATTTGTTAGTTTTGACCCAGATGATGTAGACGGTCATGGAATTATACATAGTTTTCCCGCAATAGATAGTGGTGCGGACAGGAGGATTCCTTCTGTTTTGCAAACAGCTGACGGATATCAATTCGGTTATATTGATAAGGATAATGGCAGATTTTATTTAACCGTTGATGGTTATAACGTTACTAAAAACGATTTTCAAGTTCAATACATTGGAATAACAGATACTCAAACTCCAGATGTTGGAACAAATCTTCCAGAAGGAAAAAACCTAAGTGGAGTACCAGGTGCAGTTTCTCTAGATAAATATCAATACAGCTTTAGTTCTGGTGGTTCAGAAAGACCAGAAGTTATGTCTGAAGCAGGAAATTCTAAGAGCATGTCTAAGCACTGGGAAAAAATGATGATAGACACCTCATATAGGGATATTTCTGGAAGAATGTTAAGGGCCTTTCCTACCTACATGCTTTGGCTAATTGATGAAGGAAACTTTGCTGGAACTAAATTATTTGATAATTTTTATGGTCTTCAATCTGTAATTGATTTTTCTATAGTCCAATCAGAAGACATTCTTGGGGATACTTTAGTCTTAAGATTGTCAAACATGTACGCCAAACTTTCGACAAAAGAAGCCACTGCAATTATAGATGGGTCAGGAAAACAAGAAGATATACCTGGTGCAAATATGTTTAACATGACAGAGGGTATTGAATCAATTATAGACCTTACTTTAAACAGAGCTAGAAACATGCTCGGTCACATGGATAGTCAATATATTGTTGATATTGAAAATATTAGATTAAAGCCAGGAGTAAGAGTCCATCTGAGAGCTGGCTATGGCTCAAATCCAAATGCTCTTCACACTTTGTTTAATGGCGTAATTACAGAAGTTGATCTTGGAGAAATAGTCACAGTTACGGCGCAATCAGACGCAATAGAATTAAGCCCAATAGTTAAT
>Ga0222712_10004525_pt1 | contig 14507 bp, 9 predicted proteins | sample C33_657DmetaG_FD_165043 | JGI IMG/M metagenome (GOLD analysis project Ga0222712, IMG submission 165043) | Estuarine water microbial communities from San Francisco Bay, California, United States - C33_657D | ecosystem: Environmental > Aquatic > Marine > Unclassified | place: USA: California... | reverse complement strand
GCAAGCGAGAACAGGCGACCGCAGTCAAGCAGGAACCGGCACCCGCAGTCAAGCGAGAACAGGCGACCGCAGTCAAGCAGGAATCGGTATCCGCAGTCAAGCGAGAACAGGCGACCGCAGTAAAGCAGGAATCGGTATCCGCAGTCAAGCGAGAACAGGCGACCGCAGTGAAGCAGGAATCGGTATCCGCAGTCAAGCGAGAACAGGCGACCGCAGTAAAGCAGGAATCGGTATCCGCAGTCAAGCGAGAACAGGCGACCGCAGTCAAGCGAGAACAGGCGCCCGCAGTCAAGCAGGAACTGGCAACCGCAGTGAAGCGAGAACAGGCGCCCGCAGTAAAGCAGGAACAGGCGCCCGCAGTCAAGCAGGAACAGGCGACCGCAGTAAAGAGAGAACAGGCGACCGCAGTGAAGCGAGAACAGGCGCCCGCAGTAAAGCAGGAACAGGCACCCGCAGTCAAGCGAGAACAGGCGCCCGCAGTCAAGCAGGAACAGGCACCCGCAGTCAAGAGAGAACAGGCGACCTCAGTCAAGCAAGCCCCAACTTCGTCGATTGTGCAAGAAGTGCCTCGCATGGAGCCGAAGCAGCCGGTACAATATGATTCGCAGAGTAGGTCGTTCTTCTCATGGGCCGCGGTCGCGAACAGTCAACCGACTGAGACAACCATCGCGACAGCTTTTAGACAGTTAAAACCGCCGAGCGTGGTGCTCACCGTACCAGAATGGCACAAAGACGTCTACGCCGATCAAAACGCGGAGGACTTCGCTCCGGAATGGCTCTCAGTTTGCCGCGATCGACTCCATGAGGTGCATCCCTTGGCAGCGGCGCTCGGCCTTGGGTGCGAACACATTTTGGGTCACGACATCGACGCGTTGAGCGCCGCACAACTCGAAGCCGCTGAGGAAGTTCATCGAGAACTGCTCTCGCGACTCGCCGATGCGCGTGTTCGCTTGGCTGTAGAACAAGAACGCCAACGGTTGAAAGAAGCGAAAGACATCGACGCTCTTCGTCAAGGCTTTCGTAAAGTGAAACAAGTGGAATCAACTTTTCGTTGATTTTGCTGTCGAATACTAAAATACTATACATTTCTAACGATGAATGTTGTAACACACGTACCCGCACGCTGATTATATGCGCGCTGCTACATCACGGCGTTTCGATTTTTTTCGGCTTAAATGAACCCACGTGCATTGGTCCTACTCGAAGCCATTGCGTGGCGGTCCACTTTGTGCCTCGAATCACTGGGCACCCGGCGTGGAGGGAATGTTGATCCGTAAACCCGTTGATATGCGTGCTGTAGAACAATATCGCATCTCCGCGTCGTGGTTTTATGCTCAATACGCCAATGGAGCCTGCGCGCGCCATCGCGCAAGCATTTTCTGCTGTCACGTGTGGATTTCGCGACCATCCAAACGGCGCGCCGAGCGGGAACACCGTCTCTCCGCCCTCCTCGACATCGCTCAAATACATCAGCACCGTCGCCATGCGTTGGCCGCCATCGCGCGTATTGATCGTATCCTCAAAGTAATCGTGATGCGGTAAATACTCCTCTCCGGGATTGTATCGCAACACTTCTATGTTTTCGCCTCGATTTGGCGGCAGCATCGCCCACGCCGCGATGCGCAGTTCGATCCCACGCACGACCTCATCTTCGTTCCCCAAGATGTACCCCCCTTTGGACGTGCGTTCGTGCGATTTCACCCCTTCCCCTGTATTCTCATCCACCACTTCGCTCGACTCCATTCGTCCATACGCCAATCCTATGACGTGTTCGCACTCCGCCTCGCTCAGAAAGTTCCTGTACGTGAACGCCCTCGGCGTGCTCGATAGTTGCTCCACCCACGGTTTCTCCCCGTTCTCTCGCGATCGTTTATACCCATATCCTTTCATCTCTACTTTTCTCAGTTCGTCGTCGTCCGCGTCCAGCACTTCGTCGCGGTCGTCGCTCGGCAACCGCACGCGGTGCCCAGCGCACGACGCGCACGCCGACGCCATCGCGATCGTCACCATCACCGCGACGAGTGATACGCGCTTTCGCATTCGCATCACTTCGTTCGTATGTTCGAATGTTCGTTCGTTCGTTCGTTCGTCGTCGTGTGATGCCGCGTGTGACGCCTCTCGACTCTCGACGACGCCTCTCGACTTCGCTCGATCGAGGTCGACGCTGTACCGCGGTACAGCGACGCGTCGACCGAGGCGTCGGTCGGTCAGGGAGGTCGGTCATTCGGTCATACGGTCGGTCGGTCATACGGTCATGTGGTCGGTCGGTCATTCGGTCATGTGGTCGGTCGGTCATACGGTCATACGGTCATTCGACCAGTCGACGAGGGGGACGAACGGTCGCGTCGCGCGACGACGGGAGAGACGAACGCACGCGACGAAGGAGACGACGGAAACGAACGAACGCATCGCGCGATGGCGAGCACGGTGGGGATGATGGACCCCGCATTTTTTGTGGGAAGGAAAGAAATCATATCCTGGGTAAACGCGTTGCTCGGGTTGAACTTGACGCGCGTGGAGCAATGCGCGTCGGGGGCGGTGTATTGCCAAATCATGGATGCGTGCCACGGAGGCGCGGTACCGATGCATAAAGTGAACTTTGAAGCGAAGAGCGAACATGAGTTCGTGAATAATTATAAAGTTTTACAGCTCGTGTTCGAAAAGTTGAAGATTGCGAGACATGTGGAAGTGAATCGATTGGTTAAAGGACGACCGCTGGATAATTTAGAGTTTTTGCAATGGTTGAAGTGCTATCACGAGAAAACGATCGGAATCGGCGCGAGTGATGGGTCGTACGACGCAGAGGAGCGACGAGGACTCGCACGCGGAGGAACCGCGTTCGTTGGGGCAAAGAAGGCGACGGTAATGAATGGAGATGGAAGAGGCGGGTTCTCAGCGAGGAGTTCACGAGACGACGGAGCGCGCGGGAAGACAGAACGGAATGGAGGGGGACCGAGGCCGATTGGGTTCGTTCGCGAGAGCGCGAATGGCGTTGGAGCCGCGGCATCGAATGTTGCGGCATCGATGGCGATGGCGAGCGGTCGATCGACGACCGGGCTATCGGCGGCGACGACAGTGGGGACGGCGGCGACGTCCGCGCAGGTGCAGGAATTGACAGAGACAAATACGTCGTTGTCTTTACAAGTCGAACGCGCCGAACAAGAGCGCGAGTTTTACTTTGAAAAGCTTCAAGACGTAGAATATTTGTGCCAACGTCCAGAGTTTGAGAACAATCCCTTGACCAAGGTGGTGGAACGGATTCTGTACCACACTGACGGCAAGGCGGACGTCGACGCCATCATCGCCGAATGCTTTGGTTCAATGACGACGACGACGTCCATGGCAACACAAGAGGAGGAAGAGATAGAAGAAGGAGACGAGGAAGAGACTACGCTCACTCAATCCACGCCCATGGCGGCAGTGACAGCGGCAGCGCTGGCGGCGATGACGCTTGAGCGCTCGGATTCTGTAAACACGGTTTCGCCGCTCGGTACGCCCCCGCCGATGTTTGATGATGTGCCCCCAATCGGAGGGATTCCCTTGTTTACGCCGCCTGTTTGCAAGAGTCCGGTGTTACACGCCGCGGGAGCCGCGCGCACACCGCTTCAAGATAAACGCACGAACGCTGGTCAACATTTCTAAATTTTAATAACAACGCTAAAAGCGCTGTACGCTCAAATCTCGCCGCGCAGGCGCTGGCGTAACAGCTCCACCTCCTCATCCGTCGCTCCAGCGCTCGCGCGCACGCGGAACGCTAAATCGCTCGCTCGTACTGATGTTCGCATCGCTTCGTCATCCATAACGCACTCCGCGAAGAGCATGGTGATGAATTCCCAGCGCTCATTTGAGAATGCCGGAACTGGTCGATTGAACGTAAACGTGCGCAACAATGTCGTCAGCTTTTGCTCAAAGCGTCGAATCTCATCGCCGAGGCTCAATTTACGCAATAAACTCGGAAGATATTTCGCCAGAGAACTATTCCAAGCCTCGCTGACGGAGACGCTATACTTCGTACGTCCTGGAAGGTTGTCCGCGTACGTTGAGTCGCCGCGAGTAAACGCAAACGTCGAGTTGGTGACTAAATTATCCACAGCCATCCACGTCAAACCAAACTGGGAGATGTGCGGCGACGCCACGGACTTGGGCCTAGCGCTAAACTTGTCACTCGTACTATCCTCGTCGTCGTCATCGTTGTCATCGATATCGGTGATATCACTGTCTTGTTCCTCATCGCTGTACTCATCGCCGTCGTCAAATCCCTGAAGCGGATTACCCGTGAGTCGTGTTGCGAGCAATTCTCGCGCTAAATCTTCCGCCATCAACGCTAATTCCTCGGGTGTTTTACCTTCCAACCCCTTCAACTCAGATCCCATGATCAAATCCGCCTCCATGTCCTTGATGTCATCGGGAATGATGATCGGAGGCTGGTCGCGCGGCTCGGTGCGCAACTGCCCTTCTGCGAATCGGCCGCCGATGCTCGGCACAAAATCCTTTGGCTTTTGACCTTCACCATACGTTTCGAAATAGAACACCCCCGCATCATCAGTACCGTCGCCGCTCGATTTAGTCGTCGACGCCGCGATGTCTTCTTCGTTCCACGTCACCTTCTTTGACGCCGACGTCGCCGAACCCGCGCTTTTATTGGCGCGCGGCACGAACCCTTCCACCGCCCTCGCTTGCTCCATCGCTCGATCCTTCGACACCGTCTTCGCCATTCGTGGTGGTGCTCCTACTCCTATTCTTACTTCTTGCGATTTTGCGCTCACCACGCGCTCGACAACCTCGGCCTTGATGATGTCATCCTCCCGAGCTTGCGGCGCCGTCGTCGTCGCCGCCAGCCTCGCGCTCGTCGTCGTCGCCCGATCCAACCTCTTCGACATGTCTTCCGCCTCCAGCATGTGCGCTCGCGAGCAAAACGCAGAGACGAACGATACATCGCGCACCACTCTGGCCTTGGCGTCGACGTCGTATCTTTTCTTACCTGGTCCACGAACGTCGACTCGTTCGCGACACGCGCGCCACCCGCACCGTCCGCTCGACGATCGTTCTTTACACGCTTCTATAAACTCGTCTCTCGTGAGCTTCACATCCTTACATGACGCTAAAAACGTCTCGACATCTCTCATCGTTCGCTCGTCGTCGACATTTGACAAGAATTCGCGTTCGATGAACACCAGTTTCGCTCGCGTGTAATCTAAAGCTTCGCCCGCGAAGGCGGTCGCGCGCGCGTTCGCGTTCTCATCTTCATTCTCGTCGTCGTCGTCGTCGTCCTCGGAATCTCCCTCGCTCGCATCGGAGTCTTCTTCGTAGATGAACTCAGGACATGTCATCGACGTCATTTCGCGCGATTCGATGTGATCGCGGATTGAATCGAAAGTTCAGATTGCGAGCGCGCGTATGACGTCTTCGGGCGTCAGCGCGCCGACGCACACCTCGCGATCGAGCGCGCGCGATAGAACGTACACGCGGTGCACGCGATGGGAACTCATCAAACGTAAAACCTCGGCAAACGTCGTGCTTTCGGCGCGAGCAAAGATGAGCTCGACGTAGGCATGCGTGGGAGGAACGTTGACGTCGGTCGTCGAACGACGCCGTTCGTCGGCGAACGGCGCTCGCGTCGATCGAAAGCATTCCGAGCGCGACGACGACATGAACTCAAGCGCCGAACACGAGCGCAAACGCGCGAGACCGGACGGGTGCTCGATCCGTCGCAAGTCATTCATGCTAAAATTGGCGATGATTTCCCCGCCCGCGCGCTCGTCCGTGAGCGCGATGGCTGAGATATTCTGCCGCGACATCTCTCGCAAGCAATACAACGCGTTCGCGTCGGCTGGACATCGAGGGACGCTCTTCGCCGGGAATAACCTCGAAACGACGCGATCGGCGATCTCGCCGAGAATCTCAGACTGTCGATTGAGAAATTCAACGATATCAAATCGCGTGATGACGTCCATGACGTCGTCATCGTCGTTCACGACGACGACGCACGACGCGTCTCTCAACACGGTGACGACGTCCAGCAGCGTCGTCGTCTCGTTCGCGCGGCACCTCGGGACGTTTTGCCCTAATCCCAATTCGTCCACCACGTTAGCGCGCCAAAATGCATCGCAATCCATGACGTCGTTCTCTGTCGTTTCCTCATTCGCGCGCACGAATGCGCGCCCGATGTCTCTCACGGACACCCGGCGCGTGTCCGAGGCGTCGCCGTCGCCGCGCACGAGCGCCGCGCTCACTTCGTGCGTGCGACAGAGCCGTAAAATTTCTCCCACCGTCGCCTTTGGTCGTGAGCTTTGCGCTAACCCTCGTGGGCATCTCGCGTGTTCGTACGCCTTGATCGTATGGGAAAACAATATTCGTCGCGCTTGGTCCACGCTCGACGCATCCATCGTCGCGCGCGCGCGTGACGTGCGTGCGTCCGTGGTGTGGAAGACGAACCGACGCGGACGGAGGACGACAGGGAAGAAATATACCAATAACTCTTCACACGTGAACGATGTCGAGGAGAAGGCCAGGGAGTTTATGGGAATGCGACTATGAGACGCCCAGGGATGCATATTGTAGACCTAGAGTCCAAAACATAAACACCGTGGCCTGCCTTAGCTCAGTTGGAAGAGCAGCTGACTGTAGATCATGTGACGATCTGAAAACGACACGAGTAACATCGTGGATACGAAAGTTGTGACGTGCATACTTCAAAGCTTCGAAGTGAAAAGAGGTATCAGCGGGTCACCCGTTCGATTCGGGTAGGCAGGACATCATAGTTAAGCTTTTTTAAGCCTTTCATTTTTTCTCGTTTTGAGGACGATCTATAGGTTGAGTAAACTATAGAAACGTATTTTGATTTTGGGGAATTATTTTGAAATTTCAAAATTTTCATCAAAATGAGGCCGCACTTTTGAACGTGTCTTCACCCTATACGGCCAGATGGACGGTTGTTCGTTTTCTCCCCGGCGAGGGCGAGTCGCCGCCATCGAGGCCGGTGCGTGACGCGAATCAGGGGAGAACTCTTCTGAGAACATATCAACTTTTTAAGACGCGATTGAAAACGTATTAGATGAATTATTTACATTTTTGAAATAGCAAATACAGTAGTCGCACAAAAGTACAGTCATGCTGCAGATGAACAGATAAAATTAGAAAGAAAAACCGCTGCGGAGACGCTGCTCGACGGCGGAGCGCGCCGATCTCACAACAACCGGCGGAAAGCAAATTTGAACGTGCTTTCGCACGTCGCGGAGTATGCTGTGGACCGAATCTGGAAAAACATATCCATTCCGGCCGAGCCAGGCGTTCGGATGGTTTTCAGCTCGAAAAAGTTGCCGTTACTCGCATGACCGGCTTGGTGCAGACGAACGGCGTTCTCATTGACGTCGTTCGTTACTCCATCGTACCATGAGATGATACCGGTCGCCAATTCGTCCCAAAGTCCGCCACCGCACGGGGCGGTGTACATAGGCAGAATTTGAACGACGAAGCTTCCGGCGGAATCCCCGGCGATGTCCAACTTGTGATTCAAACCCCATATGTTTTGCCAACTCGTGGTCAAAGTAAGTTTCAACTCGAGCAAAGTCACTCCGTCAACAGCGGTACCGAGCACGTTCGAAGGAATGCTCATACTCGACCCCGTCTGCGCGGGGAATACGCGACGGAACCAGAAGTGGAACGTCTGCTCTGTTTGAAGATTCTCGTTCGTGAGTAGCTGCAATCTAAGGTTCGTACCAGCTGTGTGCCCCGACCGTATCGTTCGAAGCTTCACGAACCCACCATTTTGCGCGTGGCCCGAAGCGTGTAATACAATCTCGTGAACGTCCTCCGAATTCGTCACAGAAGCATACCACGACATCAAACCGGTGTATGTGATGTGCCAAAGATTTCCACCGTTTGCGAAAGTCGAAACTCCCGCAATCTGAACGAAATAGGAGCCTGTGAACAGAGCGTCACCATGTATACCAGTGTCGACCCAAGAATTGGGCGCGGTCGAGACAGAGACGGGAAAGTACGACAAATCGTCCATTTCATTCTTCGGAGCGATCCCTCCGATAGGTGGTGCTTGCTGCGGATCTGGGATGATACGCCTGAATTTCAACGCATATTGACCATTCGAATTTGTGGTGCCGGAATTCAATTTTGCCTGCAATCGCAAAACGCCTTGCCCCACTTCGAGTGTCCGCAGAAGCACGTATTGACCATTTGCCGCATGTCCCGACGCATGCAAATTGATTTCACTCGCTTGATTACCGTTCGTCCCAGGAGAGTACCAAGTCATGAGACCCGTGTATGATTCGCGCCATATGCCACCTCCGTTTGCATTTGTGCTGACGTCGTATACTTCGACGACGTATGAACCAGATTCAAGATCAGTAATACCGGTATCAACCCAATCGTTCGTCAAGCGAAACCTCGCTGTGCGCAAGGCGATAGCGTCGACAGGAACTTTCAGGTCCGCGTTGAGTCCTACGATTAACGATTTCAATTCCAGATCCTGAGCGGCGGGAATGAGCATAGGTTGCGCTTTCGTGAACTGGCACGCTGGGTTGCACACAGGCAAATTCGTCTTTTGAGGGGCCGTGCAAGCGTGGAAAAGCTCTTTTTGAAGAAAGAAGCCGTCACTGCTGTAAGCTGCATCAATCAACCCTGCAAATTCGAAGAGAGTTGCCACTGGAGCCATGCCTGCTGGCGGCTCCACCTCGGTGGGAAGAGGCTTGAGGGCGATTTTTGCGCCAACTTTCGTCTTTGGAATCTGTAGGTAGGCGCCGGCTCCTAGCTGACTTCGTGTGCATGTCTCTTTCGTTTTCGAACCATAATCCCAATTGCTCCACATCGCGGTTAACGACTCAGGCCCCGCATGACACGTCGCACCAGATTGTTGCACTTGTGCAAACGCATCAAAGCCGACGTAAACGTCTTGTCGAGCTTCTACCTCGGGGCCTGCGCAGACGGGACCAGCGCAAAGCGCCATATATGCATGGCTCAGCATGGCCACGACACCGATTTGCAAGCCGGCGACCCCGCGGCCGCTCAACGGACTGCCAGCGTTAACCCGTGGATTGCCAAATTTAACAAAATTTTGTCCTTGGCTGCCACCGAAAGATATTGTGACGGGAAACTCGACTTCGACTTCAAAATCAAACTTGCCCTGGACTTCCGCTCGAAAGTAGTAAGGCAGTCGAAGATCCATTTCATAATCGAGCGCGACAAACAAACCGGGTACGATCTGCTGGACTTTGGTTCCCGTGAGGGCTTCGTCACGATTGAAGAACTCACTGATTAATTCCCCCTCACGAAACAAAACGTGTGTCACCTCAAAACCAAGGGAGAAACTGTACTTGAGTGTGGTCGAAACTTGCATTCGCAAATCTTTCATTTCTCTCATAGCCGCGATGAGATCGCTTCGTAAATTGTCGAACACGTCTTTAAACGTACTGCCGCCGAGAGCAGCAGCTTCACCGCGCGCTCGAGCAGATGCGACACCAAGTTGGCTCGTGATCTCGGTTTTGAATCCATCAGTCGAAGTAAAAACTTGGTGCAAAACGATGAGTTCCTGATAAAAGACAGATTCTTTCTCCGATAACTGTCGCTTGAGCTCAGCCTGAAGAGCGCGCGCGTCATCTCCAAGAAGTTTTCGCCCATTTATTTGCTTGCCAAAATTTTCGATCTCTGTGATGACCTCTTTGACTCCAGATGCTTCATAAATTGCGTTGAACATGTTATCGAACATTTTCAAGAACGCTTGGATTATTTTGACCGCAACTTGACTCGGGACTTCGAACTTGTCGAGCGTTTGACATAACGATATCACAAGCTTGGGGCACCTGAGGTGGAAGGAATTCGGTGAAATCATGTCAGACGCAAATTTGTCTGGCCAAGGCATGAGAGGAGTCGGACTTTCAACATCCTCCCATAGTTGTATGGGAATCTCGTGACAGAATCCCCGTCGACCTCCAAGCGAGGCAGTGGAATGCAGGTCTTCATCACTGGTCTCGAGCGGCTCTTTTATGAGCTCCTTGCCCGCGAACACCCTGCTCAAGTTTTCTCGCATCAGCGCGAGAAACGCGGCTCGGTCCGCGCCTTCGTTGCCTCGCGCAGAACCGAGGGCAGAAGTAGCCGAAAACCCGTTTGTGACGTCGGTTAGCGCATCCTGGATCAGGTCCAAGAGCAAGTTCGCATTCACATCCAACCACGGCTCCCAAATAAACCCGACCAGTTCTTTTAGCTTATTAGGTAAGCTTTCAACGATATCGACGACATCGTCCACGTAATCCGTCAACCGGTTCACCTGAGATAAATACCCGTTGGCGATGTTCGCCTGATCACGCGCTTGATTCGTTAAGCTGTTCACTTCACCAGTCAACCTGTTTACTTGAGATAAATACTCGTTGGCTTGATTCGTCAACCCGTTCACTTGATCCCTGAATCTGTTCACTTCACCCTCCAAATCTCTCACGCGATTGAACGCCCTCTCCGCTTCTTTAATCCAGCACCCGACGTCTAATTTCCCGCAACCCAGCCCTGGGACGTCCACACGCGCCGAACCAACGCCGCGAGGCGTCATCGTCGAGCTCATGGAGTTCACCGCACTCCCTCCCCACGCGATCCCGCGCGACGTCCCCACGACGGCGACGAGCGCGACGCACGCGACGCACGCGCGCGCGAGGTTCGTTCGCGCGCCCGCGCGCCGCGGCGCCGCGACGTCACCGTCGTCGCTTTCGCGCACCGCCGCCGTGCGGTCGCGCGTGTCGTCCGTCGACGCGTACGTCATTTCAACACGCGCCATTCGCGTCGGCGTCGACGACTCGAGCGCGCGCGCGAAGGTCGAAGCTCGATCGCGCGCGCGTCGCGAATTTGGGTGTTGCTCGCGCGAAATCTGATTCGATTCGAGGTGTTGAAGTACGTGCACGAGTGACGAGTGACGACTCAAGGATGTGTACAACCGTACACCTGACCCGTTCGCGACCGGAGGGACGCGACGCGCGACGGGCCGCGAGCGAACAACGATCCTTGATGAATGTGTAGATACGATAACAATATTATCAAGCTAGCTTCGCAAATTGACTTTGAGGTGTGTGTTTTTGTTTAAGAATATCTCTCTAAGAGTAGTAGTGTGTGGAATCGGGAAGTACAATACCGCGCCTCTCCGCGGCGGCAAACGCTCAGTGACCCTTACTTGCCGCGCTTACCTTCCTTCGTGACAACAACCTCATCCGCGTAACGGATACCCTTACCCTTATATGGTTCAGGCGCACGCTTTGAACGAATAATCGCAGCAAAGTTACCAACCTCAACCTTGTCGTAACCACTCACCGTAATATCCACGTTGCTATCGCACTTGACCGCGAGACCCTTGGGGACTTCCATAATCACGGGGTGAGAATACCCCAAGTTCAGCTGCAATTTCGTGCCTTGCATCGCCGCTTTGTAACCCACACCGAGGAGCTTGAGCTTCTTTTCGAACCCCGTGGAAACACCAAGCATCATGTTGTTGGCCAACGTGCGGTACAAACCGTGGCCTTTAATCGCCTCCGGCGTGTCCTCCGCGCGCTCAAGCTTAATCTTCCCGTCCTTTTCGACGAAAGTGACCAAGTCCGGGAACTGCATGTCCATCGAACCCTTCGGTCCCTGCGTATTAGCGAAACATAACCTTCTGCATCAGTATTTTGAAGCCGGCCGATACTTGCGCGCGCGAGCGTCGCCCGCGCGTGAAAACCCTATAACCCTCAAGCCCTCGCGAGTTCGCGCGAACAAGTTCGCTCGCGACGTCGCGATCGTTCGAACGTCCGCGCGTGCATTCGCAGATTTAAAACTCTCGCGAATTCGTACCTTCACCGACAGCATGTTATTCTTCAGCGTGTACGTCACGCCCTTGGGCACGGCCACCGGGACCTTGCCGATGCGCGATTCCTTAGCCTCGATCGCGCGTCGCACCGGGACTTTCGTCGATTCCGCGCGCTTGGCGCGAATCGCGGAATCGCCGCGAACGAACGCGGAGGCGTGAGCGGTGAGCATATCGGGCGCGTGCGTAAGAGTCGACGCGTCGCGCGTTGCGGGGACGCGCGCGCGCGCGAGGGTTCCGTGCGCATCGCTCGGCGTGGGTGTCCTTGGTGAGTCGTGTCTCGTGTCTCTGGTGTTGAGTCATCATTCAGCAAACATATACACACACGCCGAGCCCGCGGTCGCGACGTCGGGGACGCGAATCGCCACACTCGCGCACCGCGGAGGACGACGGCGAAGGCGACGGGGGGGGCGATGCACGCGACGTCGACGAGCGGGACGAAGAATTTAGTGATGACGCAAACGCACGATGCGCTCGGGAAAGGTCGGGGCGATTGATGATCGATAGCGAACGCGTCGTTTTCATCGTTCGTAGTTCGTGGCTTCGAGGCACCGATGGCACCGATGTGACACTAATCGATCTCTTTTGTTCGGCGCTCGTAGGACTGGATGAACTGAAACGACGAAAAAGAAGCGTTGAAATTTCGATTGAGGCAAAGGAGCGCGATGTGGACGCGTTGCGACGAAGGTTGAAAGAATTGGAAGGGTTCATCGCGCGAGACCGCGAGACGCTCGGCGACTATGATAAACTCGTTCGCGAAGCCGAGCAAAGTTTGGATCGAATTCTGGAAAGCAGCGAGTTTTTACTGAACGCGATTCGACGAGAGACGCAAAATTTAGACGCGCGTGAACCTTAAGGATGATTGATTGGTCGATAGTAATCTGTGCTGTAAAAAATGTCTGTTGAAGAGTATGATTACTGTTACAACTCCCCCTCAGTATCGCCATGCAGTTTAGTCGCCTCGGCGTACGCGTCGGAGATGAGCTTCAAGATCTCTTTCGAGCGCAGCAGCTTGGCGAGTTTTCTCAAATTTCGACCTTTCGAATCGGTCACCAATACGTTTGCACCACGCTTCAAAAGAAGATCCACCGTCTCGGCGTGTTGCTTACGAACGGCGATCGTCAACAGCGAATCGCCTCGCTTATTCATATGTTCAACTTTCGCGCCGAGGTCGAGAAGCTGCTTTAAGACGGCAACATTTCCTCGCTCAACTGCGAGCACCGTTGCGGGTCGACCTGACGAATCCGGTGTATTCACGTCCACCAAGCACTCCTCGACGAGATACTTAACCGCCGCGAGGTGCGTCTCATTCGTCCCCCAACTCGTTCGATGCAACGGCGTGAACCCGTCTCGCGATTGAGACCATAAATCAAGCCCATGATTTTTCAGAATGTTCAGCGCTTCGATGGAACCTAAAGTCGCGGCGGCATCCACCGCACTGTGTCCTTCGTGGTCCAACGCCTTGCCATCCGCGCCGAGCGTTAGCAACTTATCGAGCAACTCGTGGTGACCGTAAATCGTCGCCATCATCACCGCCGTTCGTCCATGATCGTGATCGGCGCGATTTATAAATTCTTTCAAATCATCCCCCTCGCGTGCGATCGCGGCATCGTCGAAGAATTTCAAATCATTCTTCATCGCCGCGACCACTGCGCTTGGTGGTCCTTGCGCGCGCGTCCCAGCGAACGCGCACGACAGCGCGAGCGCGACGAAGACCAGCGCGGACGTCTTTCGCGACATCGTTCGATATCGCTCGCGTGCGATAGCTTTGTCGTGCGATCGCGCGAGTTCGATGCGTCGCGCAATGTCGTCAAGGCGCGCGCGGTGGGTGTCCGCGCGCGCGTCGCGGCGCCGCGCGCACTTCGCGACGCCGCGCGGGTCGAGATCGAGTTCGGCGCATCATGACGCGCGCGCAACGATTTGGTGGGTATAAATGAACGCTTTCTACGTTCGTGGTCGTTCGTCGGTGGCGATATCGCGCTCGAGTACCGCGATCAACACGAATCGGTGAAAAAGATTCATCAACCATGCGACGTTGATCGAACTCAAACGTCGGTTCGCGCGCTCGAAGGACTCACTCGACGTGATTTTCTCTCGTTCACGCAGCGACGGTTGGAGTAGTGCTCGCCACGGCGTGGTACGGCGTGGTGAAGGAGGTTCAGATGACGGATGAAGTTCGACGAGTGGTGGTCGCGGTACGATTGAATCGACTTTGCGCGTCGCTCGCGAACGAAATCGTGGACGAACGCGACGAATGACTGACGTAACGCACGATTCGTACGCACGCACAGTTACCTCTCATCGTCATTCTCACCTTTGCGTTGTTTTCCGCGGCGTACGTCATCGTGTCCGTGATTACGTTTCCAGACCGTCCCGAAGCCGCCGCCGCGCTCGCGCGCGACGTCGCCGACGCTCAGCGCGAGCTCATTCGTCGCAACATTCACTCGAGCGATGCGTTCGATAGAAAGCGCGCGTGAACATCCATTCCTCCACCGCGTGTGATGCGTGTTTGTACCTCTTGTGTTCGTGTACGTTGTTATTGTACTACTCCGCCATGTCCTCCGTCGAGTCGCCTGCGCGTCGTTCGTCCGTCGTCGTCGACGAGGTCGTCGACGAGGTCGTCGCGTCGAGTCGTCGACTCGTCGTCGTCCACCGACCGACGACGACCACGGTCGAG
>Ga0222712_10004524_pt1 | contig 14511 bp, 4 predicted proteins | sample C33_657DmetaG_FD_165043 | JGI IMG/M metagenome (GOLD analysis project Ga0222712, IMG submission 165043) | Estuarine water microbial communities from San Francisco Bay, California, United States - C33_657D | ecosystem: Environmental > Aquatic > Marine > Unclassified | place: USA: California... | reverse complement strand
TGGAAAAGCGAAAAAACCAACAAAAAGGCTATAAAAACCCTGGTTTTTCCCATGTTCCCAGTCTACGGGGTTGCTTTTTAAATAAAGCATGGGAGAATTAGGCCTTAGTTAAAACTAACTAAAAAACGAACCGGGAGAGTACTTCTCAAACGAGTTTCAAAAGCTGAAACCTTTGCCGTACAAGTTTTACAAATGCTGACACAGACTAACCACAAGCAAACATTTAGATTCGTACCGTCAACATCAGTTCCAGTAGATCCGAAGCGGGTCGAAGATATTCTGAAGCAGGAATGGGAACTATTCACCAAGGGAACAGGTAAGAGCGCAGAAGAGAGCCGCCGTTCATTTAAGGCGTTGCCATTAGGCGTTACATCAAGCTTCCAGCACTGGGATCCATATCCGATCTCAATCGCTAGCGCTAAAGGCGCATACATGACAGATGTTGATGGTCGACAACTGCTCGACCTTTCAATGGGTTTTGGAGCAATGCTTGCTGGCCACTTAAACCCAATCGTTGTTGAAGAGATTGAAAAATCATTAACTTCAGGAATGCTTTTTGTTACACCATCTCCAATTTCAACTGATGCTGCAGAGCGAATCTGTAACCGTTTTGGAATTGATCAGGTGCGCTTTACTAATAGCGGAACCGAATCAACGATGTACGCAGTCCGTGTTGCACGCTCTGCAACAGAGAAGATGGGAATTCTTAAGGTCGAGGGCGGTTACCACGGTAGCTACGATCCATTTGTAGTCTCTAGCAAGCCAGCCTTAGATAAGATCGGTGATCCTGAGGATCCAACTCCAGCGATCGATTCAAATTTAGTTCCTGGAGATATTTACGTTGTTCCTTTCAACAACATTCAAGCGCTCGAAAGAATGTTTGAGAAGAACGCACAGAAGATCGCTTGCTTCATAGTTGAACCAGTTTTGGAAAATCTTGCAATTGTTCTTCCAGATGAGGGTTACCTTGAGCGCGTTCGCGAGCTATGCGATGAATACAACGTCATCCTTATCTTTGATGAGGTAAAGACAGGGCTTACAGCTGGCGCACATGGTGCATCAGCACGCTTAGGTGTTCAGCCAGATTTAATCACCCTTGCTAAATCAATCGGTGGTGGACTTCCACTTGCTGCATTTGGTGGCAAGAAGAAGTACATGGACTTTGTAACCAATGGAAAGATGGCCCACTTCGGAACATTTAACGGCAATCCGTTAGCAATGGCCGGTGTTCGCGCAATTGATCGTATTTGTAGTGATGAAGCACTAGCTGCTGCAGAAGAACTCAATCAGCAGGCTTTGAATCGAATCAGTGCGATCATTGATGAGTACCAACTACCTGCACACACAGTTGGATTCGGTGTTAAAGGCTGTGTTACTTGGTCTACATCCCCAGTTCGCAACTATCGCGATTACAAGGCAACTGATTTTGGTGTTGCAGAGGCTCACTGGCTCTTTGCGCTCAACCGCGGAATCATCACACCTCCGGGACTTGATGAGCAGTGGTTAATCTCTTTGGCACATGGCCAAACAGAGATTGATCTACTGGTTGAAGATTTCCTCGAGTTTGCTAAAGAACTTCGAGCATAGCTCGTACCGCTGTAACCATCTGGTCTAACGGCATCGTAGGCAACCCCGGAAACTCGGGGGCCTGCGAATCCATTAATGGAACATGTACAAAACCGCTGCGAACGCCTGTGCCAGCAAACTTGTTCTGTGCAACATAGAAAACATGGTTACACAAAAACGCTCCAGCGCTCAATGAAACCGCTGCAGGAACTCCGGCAGTTTTTATAGCTTCAACAATCTCCTTTATGGGAAGTGTTGAAAAGTATGCATCTGGTCCATCTTCAAGAATCTTCACATCGCTGCGCATCACACCTTCATTATCTGCAAGGCGTGCATCATCTAAATTGATCGCAACCTTTTCAGGTGTTATTTGTGTGCGACCCTCGGCCTGGCCCAAGGAAATAACAACATCTGGATTATGTTCTGCAATCAGCGCCAATAAACGATCGGCAGATTGCGTATATGCCACAGGCAAAATAGCGGTAACAATATTGTCACCGCTAATCTGCTTAACAATTTCACCGGATGGGTTTGATGATGCACTCCCAAATGGTTCAAAGCCTGTTAGTAATACCTTGGTCATGCCTTAAGTATTACCCAACAAGCCATGATGCGATATCTACGCCCTTCACAACCAGAACCATCAAGATAAAGATGATTACTCCACCGATGCGATAGATCTTTCGACCCTTTTCAGTATTCTTCCAGTCACTTTCTGGTGCATCGGTAATCGCATCTAAGTAGTGCAGGAAGAAGCCTGGCAGGGCCATAACCACAAAGCTCCACTTTAAGAAGGCTTCAGGGGATGAAAAAGCCCCTTCAATCATGTTGGAGGCAAGGGCCATTACAAAGATCATGACAACGGTCTTGAAAACACCCTTTGGCAGATACAACTTCTTCTTGGGCAGATTATCTTCAAGGCTCAGCGATGTAATCTGCGGAATCGCAAACAACAGGGTTCCCAAAACCAAGTTCAAGGTTGAACCAACAAATGGGGCAGCCATAATGAAGAAGACAAAGATCTTGAATGCAAGAGACCGAATTTTTTGATTCTGCGATGGCTTTTGAATCTCAACATGAAGAGCACGTAGACGCATTGGGTAGTGCTCCACTGCAATATCTTCCAGTGCAACGCGAATTAACAGTAATCCAGCAGCGATCACTGCAAGTTCGGTTCCGTAGTCGGTAATTGGCAGTTCTAAACGTGCCAAGCCATTCATGGCAGCAACCATCTTTGTAATTACCCAGAAGGTCAGCAATGTGCCTAGCGCATAATCTGTGATTCGTTCCCACATATCATCCTGTGTGCGAACTAAACGCCGGAATGGCCTAAAGGAGCTTGCCAACAAAGCGGGTGCGAAGAACAAAACCATCACACCAATTGTTGTCAGCAGCTCTGGACGATTAGTGATGTTGCCCGTTAGTAGCGCAGCTAAGAAAAAAACAAACCCCGCAATAAATCCTGCAAAGGCATCAAAGATTGCAACCACCATAATTAAAGCAACAATTGTCCAAGCCGGTGGAAGTGATTCTCCCCCAGTGTTAACCACCGCGATGATTCCCAAAATTAATCCGATAGGCATCAACAACGCTGCCCAAGATCCGATCATGGATCGAACTGTGTTTCCATCTTGGATTGTTCGAGTCAACAATGGTGAGAAACGATTGAATCGATGGGCCAGAGATACAAAGATGAAGTCGCTTTCATCTGTATAACGGTTATCCCAGCTCTTTGAAAGATCTCCCTTTCCTGGTTCATTCTTTAAAAGCTTCAGCGCACCCGATGAAACAGATTGCAAAGACTCTTGGTCCTGCTCCTCATCACTCTGTTTCTCATTGCGCTTAATTGAAGTCAGCGCGGCAAGGGCCGCAAAACCAGCTAAATGCAGCCCTTTTGTGGTCTCTGGATCGCTCAAAGGATCGTAAGGCTGTAGCCCGGTTTTAATCGCCTTAACTGGTTCTGGATCAATTGGTGCAGGCTCCTCATCCAATTTCAGATTAGGACATTTGTTATCCCACTGAACTACGCCCTCTTCATCCTTACAAAACTCTATCTCTTTTTCAGAGACAGTTCCGTTGTCATCGTAAACCTCGATGGTGATGGAGTGAAAACCTGGGGGAACCTCATCAGGGATTTCAATATCAAGATCTTCTGCTTCAGACTGTGTCAGGCGATCGATTACAACCTTTTTCTCTACAGCATCTGCTGGCAGAACGGTAAAATTAAGAAAGATTAGAACCAGCAGTAACAACTTTTTCATCATGGCTTTGGCTTCACATTCACTGTTACTTTAACTTTTTGTCCAGGCTTTAATCCTGTAACAGTTGCTTTAGCTGTGTTCTTACCGGTAGTTGTAGTTGGCTTCTTAATAACTGCCTTTGAAGGAACCTTCGCTGCCGCTGCCTTTGCTGCAGTTGCAACCTTTGCGGCAACCGATGCATTTGCTACAGCCTTAGTTGCTGCAGCGCTCTTAGTAGCCGCTTCAGTTTTAATTTCAACTGCGTCCTGTGCCTCTTCAGCAGCAACTTCTTGTGCCTCTGTCGCAGCCTCTTGAGCCTCTTCAAATTCAGTTGTTGCTTCTTCTGCAGCATCAACAGCCTCTTCTGCTGCTGCTTCTACTTCTTCAAGCTTTGTTTCGATCTCTTCGATCTTCTTTGCAATCTCTTCTCTTACCGCTGAATCTGTCGTCTTTGCTGCTTCCTCAGCAAGGGTTGCCTTCTCATTCAAAACCTTTACGAGATTCTCTGTTGCAACCTTGGCGGCATTTGTTGCCGCAATCTTTTCTGCACTTGCTTTTGTTGCAGCATCTGCCGCTGCCTTTGCTGCAGCAGCAGCGGCGGCGGCTTCTTTCTGCTCTGTAGAAATTCGTGCTGCGGCATCTGCTGCTGCTTTCTGTGCTGCTGATGCGTTTGCCTTTGCCGCCTCAGCTTTAGCCGCAGCCGCAGCTGCTGCCTCATTTGCAGCGGTTTTTGCAGCTGCAGCAATTGCATTGGCTTCAGCGGTTGCCTTGGCTGATGCCGTCTTTGATGACAAAGAGTTAATTGCAATATCTACTTGCTTATTTGCATTTGCTTCCGCAGTCTTTGCCTTAGTCGCATTTTGTGCGGCCGTAGCTGCTGCCTTTACTGCAGCGGCTGCAGCAGATGCAGCTTTATTTGCGGAAGCTGTAGCTGCCGCCTTTGCTGCTGCCGATGCCGCTGAATTCTTAAGTGCTGCTTGTGCAGCAGCTGCTGCTTTGTTTGCAGCTGCTTGTGCATCTGCGGCGGCTTTCGCTTGTGCTGCTGCGGTTGCTGCTGCTGCATCTGCGGCGGCCTTTGCTGCAGCTGCAGCTCCTGCCTTTTCTACCGCTGCCTTTGCGGCATCTGCTGCAGCCTTGGCAGCTGCTGAAGCCTTATCACTTGCCGTACGTGCATCTGCATCAGCCTTTAACTTGGCTGCAGCATCTGCCGCTAGCTTGTCTGCTGCAGCTTTTGCAGCTGCATCTGCTGCAGCTTTTGCAGCCGCTGCATCACGAATTGCCTGACATGATGCATCACAACTTGGGGCCGTAGGTGCTGGATCGACAGCGGGGGCACTAGGAGTTGGTGTTGAAGGAGTAGAAGGCGTGGAAACAGGTGCGGCAATAATAATTGCAGTTGCATCTGAAAGCTTGGTGATTGTTCCGATTGAGTTAGTTGCAGTTATTTCAACACGAATGTATTTATCAACATCATTTGAACCAAGTGTGTATGTCGCACTGGTTGCACCAGAAATACTTATGCAAGTGGTGTCATCTAATGGATCAGTACAACGCTTCCACTGATATGTAACAACGGAGTTGGGGGTTGAGTTGAAATCTGCAAAAGTGATATTTGAACTCAAAACTTTGTTTTCTTCCAAATCCCCAGTCGGTGCCGGAATAGGGTCAACCACAAGGGTTGGGGCAATTCCATTGGCTGCCTTTGTTTCAAGGGATGCTGATGAAGCAACCGATGTGCCAACCGCATTAGTTGCAGTAACTGTGAATGTATAAACACGATCCGGCAAAACAGGAATCTCGCAATAGGTGGTTGGAGCTGTAACGGTGCAGGTAGCTCCACCAGGTGAGGCGGTCACCGTGTAGGAAGTTACTGGAGAACCATTTTCACTAGCAGGTGGGTCAAATGAAACAGTCGCTGAAAGTGTTGTTGTTCCCGCAGTAATTACCGCCGAAACATTGAGAGGTGCTGAAGGAGCCGCAACAGCTGTGACCGCTGTTGAATCCAAGGATGCACTGGATTCTCCCTTTGAATTAACTGCCTTCACTGAATATGTGTAGTTAGTACCCGCGGTTAAACCAGTACATGTATAGGTCGTTGCATTGGCACCTCGAGTACAGGTTGCGCCAGATGGAGATGAAGTAACAACATATGAAGTGATTGCGGAACCACCTGTATCTGATGGGGCATCAAAGGTGACTGTCATGTTGCTTCCACTGGTTACGGCCGCAACATTTGCTGGAGCAGATGGAACACCCGCTGGAATTACAACGCTTGATGCACTTGATTGTGCAGAGGAACCAACCGATGTAATTGCGGCAACCTTGAATGTGTAACTTGAACCGTTGTCTAGTCCAGTCACATCGCAAGTTCGCTGACCCGATGCTGGATTACAGGTACCGGCAACGTTTCCAGCTGCGTCATAAGCGGTGACTTCATAATCGGTCAGAGTTCCTGATCCAAGATGTGAAGATGCATTCCAGGCAACAGTTACCTTCTCACTGCCACCTGTGACAGCTGAGATCGTCGGAGCGGTTGGAAGTGATTCAACAACTGGTGAGGTGAATGAAGGTAGTGAGTCGCCAATCAGATTCTTTGCCGAAACTCTAAACTCATATGCGTTGCCTGCTGTTAATCCAGTAATTGTTGCGGAAGTTGCTGTTGATGTTCCATCGCTAAATGTTGCCCAAGTCCCTGAACCTGCAACGCTGTATTCAATTACATAATCTGTAATTGGTGATCCACCATCACTAGAAGGCACGATCCACTCAATTGTTGCACTTCCACCAAGTCCAGTTCCTGTAATGCTTGAAGGGCTTAGAGGGACACCTGCTGGTGTAATCGCGACTGATGCTGTTGAACCTGATGCTGAACTTCCAGTCGCATTAGTTGCGGTCGATGTAAATGTATACGCGGTTCCATTTGTGAGTGGAGCAATCGTGCAACTTGTTCCTGGGGCTGTGACAGTACAAGTAGCTCCGCCAGGAGATGCGGTCACCGTGTAAGAAGAGGGAGTTCCACCAGTAGTCGGCGCAGCAATTGTGATTGTGGCAGAACCATTTCCTGGTGTGGCCGTTGGTGCTCCCGGAATACCCGGCGCTGCGATTGTCCACTGTGCTGTCAACGTAATATTTCCAGAAACATTTGTGATTGAAGTCGCTGCGTTTGTCGTTGTAGCTCCATCGCTCCAGCCAGCGAATGTAAATCCTGACTTTGTTGGTTCTGCGGCCGTTGTAAATGAACCACCAGCAGCAACATTTGCTTGTGTTGGGGCAGTTCCAGCGCCACCGTTCAAAGCGTAAGTAACTGCGTAATAAATTCCTGTCCACTTTGCAGTGAATGTAATTGCAGATGACCCCATGGTGAAGGTGGACCCTGGTGCATATGTATTTGCGACACTATTTACTGTTAGCTCCCAACCGAGGAAGTTATTGCCCGCCTTAGTTGGTGCAACTGGAAGTGTGAAGCTGGATCCATACATCTTGTTTTCAGTTGATGTACTACTTGAGTTCGCTGGATCATAAGTAACAACAAATGATGCAGCGCTCCATTTTGCATACAAAATAATGTCAGATGTTGTTGTCAGTGTTCCCGTACCGGCGGCATAGGCGGTTCCGCCTGACCCGGTTGCTGTTGTGTACCAACCATCAAAAGTAAAGCCATCTTTGACCAGAGTTCCACTATTTGTTGTAACGGTGAATGGAGTAACAGAACCTGTTACATATGTTCCGAAAGACGGAGCTGTGCCACCCGTCGCTCCATTTCCGTTGTACGTAATTGTGTTTGTATTTCCTACCCAAACAGCGGTAAATGGAATGTTGGCGGTCCCAATAGTGACTGTGCCGCCTGCAGGATAAGTAATTCCCCCAGTACTCCAACCTCCAAAGGTGTATCCTGCTTTGGTACTGCTGGTAGTCGGCAGAGTAACGATTTCTCCAATAATTTTTCCGGTTATGTCTGTTGGTGCTGTTCCACTGCCAGAATCCAACCCGAATGACAGAGTGCGTTCAATTGGTGCCCAAATCGCATAAAGCACGTAATGACCATCGGTCACATTGTAAGCAGCATTGCCTGAAACAGTTGTACCGCTTTGGTCTCGCCAATGAGTGAAGTTATACCCGTTACGACTTGGTGCGGCTCTAGTAGTAATTGATTGGTTGTTGATACATAAAGAGGCAGTAACACACTCTTCATCTTTAGCATCCACTGTAAGTCCATCACCATAAACATATGTGACATCGTATAAAGCTACCCATTGAGCAGTGAGGGTCACATTACTTTCACTCATTCGGTACTTATCACCAACGGCATATGTTGCATTGCCTGATTTCCAACCGGTGAAAATGTAATTTACCGAGCTAATTACTGTCGCCGTATCTGTTGCAGGCAGAGTAAATAAAGATCCGTATTGTGCAGATGTGTTAGAAGGTAGGTTCGCTGTAGTGGCAATTCCTTTATCGAAAGTAATTAGTGGAGAAATGATTGTCCACTGTGCATAAAGAGTTAAGTTTGCCGTCGTAGTAACAACACCACTAGTTGCAATTGCTGTGCCTGTGCCGTTTGCAGCAGTGTTCCAGCCGGCAAATGTATATCCGGTTTTTACTAGCAAACCAGAATTGTTGTCAGCGTTAAATGTTGTGCCTGTTGTTAGGGTTCCAGCACTCGGAATAGTTCCACCAGTTGAACCGTTACCGTTGTAAGTGATTGTGTAGCTAGCTGGCGTCCACTTTGCATAAAGGACTAAGTTTGCAGCTGTTGAATAGCCCGCACCTGGCACATAATCAGTTCCACCGGTACCACCAACGGTTGTGTGCCACCCTGCAAAGTTGTAGCCAGCTCTTGTAAATCCATTTGCTGCAATCGCGTAGGGAACACCACCTGCAACATATGATCCTGCAGTTACAGAACCTGATAACGAACCATTTCCATCATAAGTAATTGAGAAACTTTGAGCAGACCACTGCGCTACAAAGATCTTGTTGGCTGTGATTGAGACTGATGCCCCCGCGTTGCTTGTAGATGAACCATCGTTCCAACCTGCAAAGGTGTATCCCGTCTTTGATAAGCCTGTAGAAGCAGCTAAAACCAGTGTTTGGCCGTAGGTTTTTGTGCCGCCATCAGGTGCGGTTCCACCACCATTAGTGTCATAAGAATATGTAAGGGTTTGCGTGTTCCACAGTGCTGTCAATGTGAAGTTTGAATCAGATGCAGGAACTGTCCACGTTGCTCCACCCGCATAAGTACTTGTTCCATCACTCCAACCTGCAAATGAATAACCAGTTTTTGACATTGTGTTCGATGCTGGAAGAGTGATTGTGTTACCAACAACCTTGCCAGTTAACTGTGTCGTTGTCGCGGTAGATGTTCCACCATCGAGTGCATATGTAACTGTTCTAGATGCGGCGGTCCATTGTGCGAAGAGAGTTATATCTGAACTAGGTGTGATTGCTGTTGTTGCCGAGTAAGAAGTTCCACTTCCATTGGCAGCGGTGTTCCATCCAGCGAATGTGTAACCAACCTTTGTTGGTCCTGCGCCAACGACATGCGCACCACTTCCTGTTTTCCATTGAATGACAATACGACCGTTTCCGCCACCACTATCCGCAGTTGTATTTGTGTTGGCCTTTCCACCACGGCCTGCATTGTCAGTTCCGTATTTAGTACTCGTTTTGTTTGGAAATGCCCAAGTAGAAGCTAGTGCGCCATTTTCTCCAACTGATGCTGTAATTAATGAACCGCGGGTTGCATCAAGGTATCCCGATCCTCCACCACCACCGCCATTTGCAGATCCGTTTGAGTTTCCTCCACCACCACCGTAATAACCAGCTCCACCACCGCCGCCACCTTCAGAACCAGCGCCGCAACCGGTGCCACCTGTGTATTGAGATCCATCAGTTGCACAACTTGCTGCTTTCGCACCGCCGGCAGAGGTTGATCCGCCGCGTCCTCCCATAGATGTACTAGTAGATGCAGTTCCACTTTGGTTTGCACCACCGCCACCGCCTGCAATTCCCCCACTGTCATGTCCAGGTGAAGCTCCACCGCCACCGCCCGAAATTGCTAGTGGAGTGCTTCCTGTAAATACTCCTGAATATCCACCTCCGGATGAACCTTCAAGACCTGAAGTATTTCCACCAACACCAGCGCCACCGTATGCAGAGGATGTGGTTTTTACCGTTCCACCTTTGCCAATTTTAAGAGTTAGAACTTCTCCTGATGTCGCAGTAGAAATGGTTGCCTTTGTGTAACCACCTGCACCACCACCATAGTCGGGACCGTAGTACTGATGTGTTCCACCACCACCAGCTCCCCAAACTTCAACAAGAATTTCCTTTGTTCCAGTGATGTCGCTAGGTACTGTAAATGTTTGATCTGAACCCGTATATGTATATACCTGAGTGTTGTTATACGTTCCATCTGATCCAGTTTCATATGAACCAGTACTTGGAACTGTTCCTCCAGTATTTCCATTTCCGTTGTAATTGATTGTGTAAACATTTCCAGAAAAACGTGCGTACAAAGTGATCGCGCTCGTTGGTGAATAGGTTGCCCCGGCTGCACCTACAAGAGCTCCACCAGAAGATTGTGTGGTGTACCAGCCTGAAAATACGTATCCGGTTTTACTCGCTGCAGGAAGAGTAAGCGGTGTTCCCTTGTTAAATGTTGCTGTATTTGCAAGTGTTGCAGTTCCATCGGAAACCAAAGCTAGTGCTAAATCAACATAGCTCAGCGAGTAACCAAAAGAAGTGGTGGACGGAACGGTAGTGATCGTGCGGGTACCCGCATACCTTGTGTCAGATGGCATAACGATTTCTACTTTGGTTCCCACAGTGAAACCATGTGCCGCACTTGTAGAGAGAATTGCCACTTGAGACGTCACTCGTCTATTAGTAATTGTGGCAACAGGCAATGAGCCACTATTCGAAGTTGCATCAAAGGTGACTAACACTCCGCTTGGTGTCCCACTTACTTGGGTGCTACTTGCAGATGTTGATGTGGCATTTGTTGCGGTCGCTGCGAATTTATAGGCAGTTCCATTAGTTAAACCGGTAATTAAACAGCTAGTTGCTGGCGATACAACAGTGCAGGTTTTAGCCGGGCTTAACGCTGCGCCAGCGTTTGTATAGGTCGTGACAAGCATTGAAGTAGTGGGACCTACCGTTGTGCCCGACGCCGCTGCGGGAGTAGGTGTCACCGTAACTTCTGTGTTTCCGGCCGAAACAGAAACCGTTGGAACTCCGGGAGCAATCAAATTCCACTGAGGATATAAAGTTAAGCCAGCATACAAAGTTACTGATGCTCCACCGGCATACGTACTTCCCGATCCGTTTGCGGCAGTATTCCAGTTCTTAAATGAATATCCAGTTCTCGTCAGAGCATTGGCGGGCAAGGTAAATGCATTTCCGGCGGTAACCCATCTAGAGGGCATGGTTCCACTTGTCGCTGTACTTGTATCAAATGCAAGGGTGTATCCGTTAGCTATCCAACGGGCGTATAGGGTCGTTGTACCTGTTGGAGTAAATGTGACCTGTGAAGCGGCAGTACTTGGAGATGTGTAATTTGTAATTCCGTACGTTGTCCGCAGGGTCTCTTCAACAGCCTCTAATTGAAACTGATTTAAAATTTGAGGATACAAAACGATTTCAGCAACTTCCCAATCGGTTCTTTCGCTGGGCTGTGTTCTGCTTCCCTGTGAACTGATCGTAATATCTGCGGGCAATACGGTTGTGTTGTTAGTAACTGTTGTTCTGTTTACACCGTTAGATCTAAACCCACTGGCGGTACCACCGGTATGGCACATAACTCTGTATGAGTCATCCGCTGGCGCATCATAAAGTCCTGTAATCCAAGCTCCTGGGTGTGCTACTCCGACATAACCACCATAAAAACCAGAAAGCCAGTTTCCTGAAACTCCAGCAAATAGTCGTCCTCTTGTAGCACCTGCGTATCTCGCCACATAACACAAAGTAAAGTTCGGCAGAGATTCATTTCCGATGATAATTCCGTCGCCGTATGTGCTGCTTTCCGTTGTGGCCATACCTTTAACAACATCAAATGTGCCGGTTGCACCTTTGCCCGAAGTTGCCGCAACACGAGTCGGATTTCCGCGAATATTTCCCGCGCTGCTTGACACAGGGGTTCCAGAAATAAATCTTGTGTTGCCCGAACTATCGGTCCAGACGTTAGTTGCATCGTCAAAATTCGAAGCCACAAATCTCATATATGTAGCTGGCAGGTTGGGTGAGTAATTCGTGCCTGAACCATTAGCTGCAGTGTTCCAACCAGCAAATGTGTAACCAGTTCGAACCATCGTCCCAACAGTAGGAAGTGAGCTCATTGCTATTGGCGATACAGAATTCACGAGTGTGTCTGAACTCCTTGATGCCGAACCGGTAGCACCATTTGAATCGTAGGTAATCACTGCTACCCACTTTGCATACAAAGTTACATTTCCTGCAGACTGATACGTTGTTAATCCTGATGCGTAATTAGTACCTAATCCATCCGCTTGTGTATTCCAACCAGCAAATGTGTAGCCCGTTTTGACCATTGTTCCAGCGTTAGCCAAAGTTGTATTTGCCGCTGTTCCTTTTGCGATCGTTGCAGCTGGAACAGTGTTTGTAGCTGAGGTTTGTCCGTTGCCGTTATAGGTAATTGTTGAATTCCACTGTGCATACAAAGTTATGTTTCCTGTTGATGCGTAGTTGTAAGTGTGGATTGTGGAGGTGTAGCCAGAAAGCCCATACTTCCTGTTAAGTCTCTCTTCGATTTCTTGGACTTTATTGGTACTTAGAACTGAATCATAGATAATGAATTCAGCCACGGCCCAGTCGGATACATCACCAGGTGCAGTACGAGAGCCTTGCAAATTAATTGAGATATCTGCAGGCATCCCAGAAGTGTTATTTGAGACTGTTGTGCGATCAACACCGTTTGAACTAAATCTGCTAACAGTTCCACCTACTTGACACATAACTCGCCAGTTTGTGTCATTGGTTCCACCGCTGCTCGTAATCCAGTTTCCTGGATGCGCTACACCTGCTTGGTTATTCCAATATCCGGATAGCCAGTTTCCTGTCGTTCCAGCAAATATTCTTCCTCGAGTGGTGCCTGCATATCGGGCTACATGGCAGAAAGTGAAGTTTGATAATGCTCCGTTACCGATCATGATTCCATCGGCAGTGGTTCCCGTTACCGCTGGAAACTCTTTACTTGATCCGTTTGCTCCTGCAGTGTTAGTAACCTTAGTTGGATTACCGCGGATATTTCCAGCACTGCTAGTTAAGGTAGTTCCAGAGATATTGCGTGGAGTTGCAGCTAAATCAGTCCAAGCGTTTGTTGAGTCATTGAAATTCTCTGCATCAAAATGCATGTAGGGGGTTTCTGTAATCAATGGCGGATTAGAAGCTGGATATGAAGTTCCAGCGCCATTAGCCAAAGTATTCCAGCCAACAAAAGTAAATCCAGATTTGGCCAAGCTTCCTGAATTATGAGCTAAATTTGTAACTGCAGCGCTTGATACCGCGGTAGTAGAACTTGGAACGGTTCCGCTTCCATGGGTATTTCCATCGTAAGTAATTGTCGAAGTCCATCTTGCAAACAAAGTTGTCGCACCAACAGGTCTGATTGATGATCCATTAGCGTAATCAATGCCTAGACCATTTGCTTGGGTATTCCATCCAGACAAAGTAAAGCCTGTACGGGTTCCTGAATAAGCTGATGAAACCGTGAGTAATTGAGCGGGGGCTGTTTGATTTTGCGATGCTGGAGCAGTTCCACTTCCACCATTAACGTTATAACTCAATGTGTTTAAGTTGAATGGAAGACAGTAAGCACCAATCGCATCTGTCCATGCACCTGTTCTTGTGTAGAAACCAGCAACGATTCCGTTGGCTGAACAATTAGTGAAGATCTCCGTACCTGTGGCAGAGAGAGCCCATGCAGTTTGTGCGTTATCTGAAAGTGCGGGTGGAGTTGCACATCGGATACGAACGTTTGACCACCATACGAAGCTAACTCCCGTTACAACTTTTCCAGGCGAACAAAAAACTCGAGTATTTCCGCCACCGACTGCTGATGTATTAGAAACTGAGCTTTGGTCTTGTGCGACAAGTTGTCCATCTGTTCCCATGGTTCTGCAATACACGCCAAAACCAGGTGAGTTTCCGTTAACGGTGAATCCGACTCCAACTGCAACCATATTTGCGGGACAGGCATTAGTGCCGTTTTGGTTTCCGCCGCCGCCGCCGGCATACGGTGCCAGGTAGCCACTTCCAAAAATATTTCCAAAGGCAGGTTGGATAACCGTATTTTGACTAACGATTGAAAGAGCTAAACCAAAAAATAAAGCAAAAGAAAGTTTTATCAATGCCTTGGAGCGCGGTGATTCAGCGGTAGTACGCACCAAACCTAAAGACATTTTTACCTCTTTATATTGACCGGTTTCTGACCGAAATGGTCCGGCCTAAGCGTAAAAGTGGGGTGACTCGTTGACCTAGTAAAAAGGCCTTTTGGGGTGATGATCACCTGTAAAGATCACCCAATAAAGGGTGATCTTGAGTGTTGGTTAAATAAATAAAAGAAGAAAAGCCCCGAGTGTGAAAGGCACTCGAGGCTTAACTTGTGCGCGCGAAGGGATTCGAACCCCTAACCTTCTGATCCGTAGTCAGATGCTCTATCCGTTGAGCTACGCACGCTTATTTATTT
>Ga0222712_10004523_pt1 | contig 14511 bp, 28 predicted proteins | sample C33_657DmetaG_FD_165043 | JGI IMG/M metagenome (GOLD analysis project Ga0222712, IMG submission 165043) | Estuarine water microbial communities from San Francisco Bay, California, United States - C33_657D | ecosystem: Environmental > Aquatic > Marine > Unclassified | place: USA: California... | reverse complement strand
TGCCATCAAATGCGTCTGGCAGCTTATAATCCACGCAGACGCCGATCCATTCACCGTTGGCGATTTTAACGCCGATCATCTTGCGGTACACGGCGGCATCCGCTGGCGGGGCAAGGTTGGCTTTGCCATCATCCACGCGGAAGATGCTGCGGGCTTCGGCTTCGTCTATGCCGATGCGGGCTGCGTCATCCGGCGACATCCTGTTAACCACACGGGCAGCACGGGCCGCACCGATCAGCGAGCCAGCACCGCGAACTGAGTCGATAGAGGCGTCCTCTCCGTTGCCTTTGCGGATGTGGTGAACCAGCCCGATGGCACAATGTGTCTCATCCGCAACCCGCCTGATCTCGCCCACGATGGCATTGACAGCCATGTTGTCGTTTTCGTTGATGCTATGCGCCCCAACGAATGGGTCGATATACACGCAGCCGATCTGCTTTTCGGGTATCTTGTGGCAAAGGTATTCGACCAGCTTGGTATTCGGCAGGACGCCTTCGCGGGTCTGGATGCCGAACTTCAGGCTGAAATCGCGGCCAGCGTTGACGAACAGCTTGCCGCGAACCTCTTCCGGCTGGATGCCGTAATGCTTCATGGCGGCTAACACCCGGCGCTGTATTTCTTCCAGCGGGTCTTCGAGGTTGACGATCCAGACATTGGTTTGCTCTTTGACCTCTTCTCCAAGCAGCGGCCTGCCCGTCACAATGGAAAGCGCCTCGACAATCTGCAACGATGTTTTGCCAACACCGCCAGCCGATGCCAACACACTGACGAATGACCGCAGATAGTGGTTGCCGTATATCCAGCGCCGGGGCTCGATGCTGGCTTCGTCAAACATATCGTAGACCGTGGGCCAATCTGGTGCGGCCTGTGGCGCATCAACGGCGGCATCGGGTATGTCGATGTAATCTTGTGGATCACTTTCGGTTGAAATGTGATCCGATACGGTCGGCTCAACGTACTCAAAATCATCCAGCCCGTTGGCAGGCATTTCGATCTTGGGCGGGTTGATCTCCATCCCGTAGGCCCGAACGGCGGCTGTGAAGTCGCCATTGTGTTCGTAATGCACGAACAGGTCGAACCCATCCCCGAAGCAGTAGGAGTTTTCGCCCATCGACTTTGACCGACCGATGCCAGCGGCGGCGTCTGATCCAGACAGGCTGACCCAGTGTGTCACGAAGTTTTGCGTGGCGAAGCTGGCCGACGATTGGTAGCGCGATTTGAAATGGGCTGACCCGCCTTGCCGTTCGTAACCATACCGCAACAACAGGTCTTCGATGGTGTGGTTGTCGTTGAAAACGTCAACAGGGTTCACATCATCGGGATGCTGGATGCGACGCTCTGCCCGCTGCTTTTCGCGTTGCAGACGGTCCCTGTTGGCCTGATCGTTGGCGATACGGCGCTGTTCTTCCCGGCGCTCGACCTCTTGCATGATCGGGCTGGCATCGGTCAGGAAGACGTTAGTCCTGCGCACGATCTCGAAGTCATAGAACATCGGCGACAGATCAGGCCACCGCTTGCTGATCGGCACGTTGGGCAGATAGATCGGCTGACCGCAGCGGGCCAGTGCGCCGTCCGCGATGATGCCGTGTTGACGGATCAGGTAAAACAGGGCCGACTGTGCGGCTTCATATTCCTCGCCGCTGACAGGGACCGCCAGAGGTAGCAGGACGCGCCATTTGCGGTTGTCTTCGGTCGCCCCTGACGATGAGTACACCAGCATCGATACATCGCCCAGAACGTCTCTGACGGCCTGTATGACCTCTTTCCTGTGCGGGTTGCCTTGGTCAACATCGAGGGCCAGCATCCTGAACGCGCCACGGTCGCGCTGGGCTTGGTGCGCCCTGCCGTCGTGGGCGCGGTATGTTGACGGGATGAAGAAGCTTGCGTCGGCTTTGTCTTTGGCCTGTGGCTCTTTGCACAGGCGAACAATTTCGGGCCACGATATGCCGGGGTAGACCTGATCCGGCCTGTCTTTCAGCGTATAGAGACTGCCATGCGCCATGAGAAAACGTGTTTCAGACATGGCAGCACAAGATATTGTGGAACGTCTTGGGATAATGTATAAACATGGTGCGAAGCGTTCTCCTCATGCTTGCGATCTGTTATGGCCCGGCTGATCCCTCCCATCAGCCGGGCCGATTCTTTTGTTAGAAGGGCAAATCGTCATCCAGATCGGCGTTCTTTGCTTTGACCTGTGTGGTCGCCGCTGGCCCCATGTCGGCAAACGGATCATCCGCTGGCTTCTTAACTTCGACTGTATCGAAATCATCCATGCCGCCGTCGCCGTATTTGGCTTCGGTCACTTGGACTGCATCGAGCAAAAGGCTGATACCACCCGCGCCATCTGGATCAACAACGGCCACCGCCCATGCCCGCACAGTGCCGACCGATCCGCCCCAGAAGTCTAGCTTGGTCATGGGCTGCTTCGCCCCGTCGATCACTGTCGGCGGCTCGTTGCGGTCGCCATTCTTTTTCGTGCCATTCCGCTTGGCGGTGAACTGGGTCATGCCTGTCGGGTTGCCGTCTTTGTCTTTCAGCCGCTTTGCGCCGAAGACTGTTTTGAACTCAGGCAACTTGGTGTTGCGTGAGCGGCTGGCTTCGTAATGGTCTTTCAGTTCATTGAACAGCGCCTTTGCATCGGCATCGTTCATATCGAAAGCCACCGACCATGCGGCATTGCTGGCCGTCGGTGCGCAGGGTTCGCTGCGCTGGCTCGATGTGTTGAAGCGATGCGTCTGGTGCAGCTTCGGGTATTGCAGTGTGACGTTTTTCGCCAGCACCTTAAGGAAGTCGCTAGTATCTGCCATGATGTTCTCCTCGTATTGGCAGTTTCAAAAATCGGTGAATACGTCTTCTTCGGGTTGTGCGGTCTGCCACCGGGGCAGATCGATCACGTTACACAAAGGCCAGCCCGTTGGGTAGTCATTGGCGGCTTCTGCGTTGGCGATTTTGTGCAGCGTGTCTGTCACCTTCAGATCGGCGGCTGCAAGGTATTCGTCGGTCAGCGCATGGACGCAGACAGCGTGTGGTGCGTCTTTTTCCACGCAGATGAAATAGAACGCCAGATCACCAGCGCCGTGCAGCTTCATCACACGGCGGTAAAATGACGCTTGGAGATCATAACCCCACCGCCGCAGATCACGCGGAAAGCCGTCTGGCGAAGCATCCTGCGTTGTCTTAATGTCAAACATGATGCCCAACTTTGGCAGGAAGCCATCAGGGCGACATTTCAGCTTAACGCCTGTCTGCGGATCGTCGGCGAAGAAGCTGCCTTCTGCGACCATCTCCGGCGCTTTGAGCCACATTGTAGCCACGGGATGTTCAAACACCGCAGCGGCCATCGCCTGTGCCAAATCATAGTCGCTTTCGGTCAACAGGGTCTTGCCGTCGATGTCAGCGGCCAGCTTAAGTTCTTTCCAGCGGTTGCCACGGCGATCTTCCGGCCCACGGATGATCAAATCCTTTTCGGGCTCGAGCAGCATGGCGTGGGTGGCGCTGCCCAAGTCAAAGGCCACGCTGGATTTGTAGACCTTATTCTTCCAGTGCAGCAACGACTTCAGCGCAACCGCCTTTACATCGCTGCTGCTGATCTCTGGCCGAGCGTGGTAGGCTTCATTGGTCAGGTCTAGCTTCATTTTTCATCCTCCAATACGTCAAAATCTTCAAGACTTTCGCGTTTAACGCGATGAACTGTTGCGACAACCTCCCATATTCCTTGAGCGGTTTTGCTTTCTTCCGCGACGTGAGCCTTCATCTTGTGTGGCCAAAAGTTAATCACGCTGCCATCAACTTTCATTTGAAGATGCCACGGTGCAAGAGATTTGTTTGGCCAATACAAAGATTGAAGCCACACATTTTTGGCAAAGGCTGTTACGAAATCAACGCAGTTTTGATGCTCCGTCTCATCTCGAAAATACAAATCCTTCGCATCAGAGGTGAACGGTGTCATTTCTTCCTCCATCCATAATATGCGATCAGGGCCGCTTCTGCACGGCCATCGTCTTTCACCCGCGCCCACTGGTCTGAGCAATCAGGGAAATATTGGCTTGCCAGCGCACGGCTGGCATTCTTGTCGGTTGTCAGGTGCATGGATTTTTTCCACGCGCTTGGGTCAACCTCGAAGGTCGGGACGCCCGCGAAGAACAGGCAAGCTTTCAGTTCACCGTAGGCTGTGGCGATGGTGACAGCGTTCTTGATGCCGATCATGCGCGGGTAGAATGGCCGTTCCAGCCATACGCATTTGACCACGCCGATGTCGCTGATCAGTTGCCGCTTGCCGTCGAGCGTTCCCGGCATATCGTAGGTCTGCACAGAAAGTGCGCCTTCGTAATCATCCATGACCGCGAATGCGCCGCTTTTGCCGGGATCGATGCCTATAATGCGGGTCATTTGCCCTCCGTCGCAATCTCGCCGCCGCAAGCCAAATATCCGCAGCCGTCGATCCAGTTTTCGGGATTGCTGATGTTGCCCTTGGCGCGGGCCAGCTTGAACAACGTCATCATAATGGCGACATCTTCCGGCCCGACGAAGCAATCAAGGTGAGCCGACCAGTATGTGGCGATCAGACCGAAGTTGGCTTCGGCATCGCCGTGGGTGGCTGCGCGGTCTTTGGTCACATACTCTTTAGCCGTATCGAGGATTTCAGACCGATGCATTAAACTTCTCCACATATTTGGTCAGCGCAATGAGTGTGCTTTCCTTTGGTTCTTGATCACCGTTGAAAATCCGCCACATCGTCGAATAGGACATTCCGCAGAAGCGGGCCGCATCGGCGATCTGGTTTGGGATGATCTTCTTCAGTTCTTCCACTGTATAGACCATGAGGTTCACTCCTGTGTGTCTGGCGACGTTATGCGTCCGCGCAAGGGGCGTCAAGCCAGATTATTTTCATCAGGCGTCGATTTTTCCCCTTGCGGGTTGTTGCGTCCGCGCATAGGCTCTGCATCACGAACTAGCAATCTATCGACAAAGGAAAACCTTATGCGTGAATTTCTCGAAGACCTGATCGGCTGCTTGTGCCTGTTCGCCATGATCCCCGGCTTGTGGTTTCTACTCTATGGCTTTGGGTGGTGACGATGGCGATCAAACTTAACTCTAAGGATACAAAGCTGGTTTTGATCGGCCTAAAGGTTTACCGCCTTTACGTTGCCGACGAACCTGACACGCCAGCCAAGGCAACTGAGTTGGCAGACATTGACCGCCTGTGCGCGACTTACTTGCGGTCGGGTAGGGCGTTGGTCAGGGTGGGCAAATGACAGCTTACTACAACGAAATAGACCCAAAGGCCGCAGCATGGCTGCGGGAGTTGATTAAACAAGGTCACATCGCCGACGGCGAGGTTGATGAACGGAGCATCGAAGATGTCAAACCAGTTGACCTTTTGGGATTTACTCAATGCCACTGGTTCGCCGGAATCGGCGTCTGGTCTTACGCCTTGCGCAGAGCCGGATGGGCCGATGACCGTGCTGTATGGACAGGATCATGTCCTTGCCAGCCTTTCTCCACGGCAGGCAAAGGCTCAGGGTTTGATGATGAGCGGCACTTGTGGCCAGCGTTTCATCACCTCATCAGCCAGTGCCGCCCTGACGTTGTCCTTGGTGAGCAGGTTGCGTCTAAAGACGGCCTCGCTTGGCTCGACCTTGTATGCGCTGACTTGGAAGCAACGGGATACGCCAGCGGGGCGGTCGATCTCTGCGCTGCGGGCGTCGGTGCGCCGCACATCCGCCAGCGGCTGTGGTGGGTTGGAACAAGGCTGGCCGACGCCGACAACACAAGGCGACAATTGCTCACGGATGCAAAACCCGCAGGAGTATGCGGAGAAGCGTCTAGCGCGGGACAACAAGTGCAGCAACCTAGCACAGACGGCACAAGCGATGGCAGCATGGCCGACGCCGTCAGCCCGCGACTACAAGGGCGAGAGCGGATCGGGCCGACAGGAACGCAAGGATCACCCAGCGGATACGGTTCCAAACGCGGCAGTGCTGACGGGCTGGCCGACGCCAGTGAAACAAGACGCATCGAGTTCAGCGCGGACAACGACAGAGGCGCAGAAGTGGCAGACGGACAAGACTGTTGCAATGATGCATACATCACTGGACGCTGCAAGGATGGCGTCGTGGGATGCGATAATCGGCCCAGCCCGACTAACGGCCACTGGCGAGATGCTGATTGGCTCTTCTGCCGCGATGGAAAGTGGCGGGCAGTTGAACCCGGCACATCCCCGCTGGCTCATGGGTCTGCCGCCCGTGTGGGACGATTGCGCGGTTATGGCAATGCCATCGTCGCTCAAGCCGCGCAAGCCTTCATTGAAAGTGTGATGTGATGGAAACCGACTACCAAACCATGCTGGACCGCTACACAGTGGCTGATTGGAACGCGGTCATAAGCCTACACCGCGCCGACATTGTGCGCTTACAGGCCCGCTACGGCACACAGGCGAGCATCGCATGGGTGGGCGAGGAAATAGATATGCTGCGGTTCAGAATACAACAGGCCGAAACCCGCAAGGCCGCGCTGATTGCGCTGGCAAATGGAGACAACAGTGCAGACCTCTGAAATCATGGTTATCAATCGGCTGGATACGAACACAGCCTTTGCCGCCACAGTTGACGGCAATCAATCCGTTTTTATCCCAGCCAAAGTTGCGTCCAGCTTGGACATTCAGGTTGGCGAAAGGTTCAACGCCATCTTGATTGCAAACACAACGCATCCAGAAAAGACGCCTTGGATGGCGATCCGCATTATTCGCATTGATCCATTGCAGCAAACACAGGTGCAAGATGATTTGGCTAGGATGATCTTGGCAGACCTAAGCGAAAGCGGGCGGGCCAGCGTGGAAGATGTGGCTGAAAGCATCAACTATCCGTTGAACAGCGTGATTGCCAAGATGCAGGAAATGGCGCGTGGCGGCATGATTAAACGCAAGACGTTCTATGCCATCGACGAAGCTGATTTTTATGATGAGGATGAGCAATGAACTGGTTTAAACGGGTGTTTGGCATTCCGAAAAAAACGATGCCATCGTCGCAAAGCATGGCATCTCGCCAGCCGCAAAATGATCAATCCGCAAGTGTCAGTGTCACTGATCTTGTCGTTTTGGCAGTCATTGCTGATGCGGTCTATGATTACGGATCAAGCAATGATTACGGATCAAGCAATGATGATTATTCCAGCGGCGGTGGTGATTATTCCAGCGGCGGTAGTGAATGACAGCCCGATACGGCAACCGAACCATCATCAAGATGTTCAACCAGATCAACGCACTTCGCAAAGCAATCCGCAACGAAGGCACACCCGCAATCCAAGAGGCTTGGGATAAGGTCGAAGAACATATCGACTTCATCTATGCAGAGCAAAAAGTAGAGGCAAAAAATGCTGATTAAGATTAGAGGCGTGACATACCCCAATGCAAGAGTGGCGGCAGAGGCACACAATGTGAAAATTGATGCCATCTATTCGGCACTCAATCGCGGCAAGATCGACGCCGTTGGCACGGGCAAATGCCGAAAGAGGAAGATCACCCTAAACGGCTTTACCTTTCCGTCAATTTCCGCTGCCAGTGTGGCCTTGGGTTTCGGTCGGACCTATCTGGGCAAGGCTTTGGTCAACGGCAGCGAGATCAGCCAAAAACGGGTGGCAAACGCAATCAAGGTTTATACGGAGAAAATGGAATGAAACTACTCGCCATCCTATTGATCACATGGATCGACGGGTCGCAGTCTGGTTACAATGTGCCAACCTATATGACTTGCGGCGATCTGATGGACGAAGCCATAGCCTTAGCCCGTGAGCATGAAATGCGCTACTCAGTTATGCGCTGTATTTACACGGATCAGATAGTTGTATCGCCAAGACCACCAAAGCGTCCAGTGGGTTGAAAATCAGAAGGCCGAAGGTTGCCCTTCGGCCTTCCTTGTTTCTGGGCGATCAGGCAAGCAGTTTAGCCAGCGTCTTCGGCCCAGCAACTCCATCAGCAGCCAGCCCGTTGGCTGTTTGCCATTTCTTCAGCGCAGCCTCTGTGGCAGGGCCAAACGATCCGTCAGCTTCCAAGCCAAGTTCAGCTTGCATCCGTTTCACGTTCTCACCTGTGGAGCCTTTCTTCAACACGCCGGGAATGGCAGATGCGTGTGTGATCGGGGCTGGCACAGCGCCACCGAGGACAGCCAAGGCTTGCTCATAATGCTTCTTGCGGTCATCGAGGCCAATCGTGCCGCCGTTCACCAGCTTGGTCATCTTCACGATGTCATTGGCATCACAGGCAGCATTGATGTTGCGGCTGGCCCAATACCAGCAAGCCGATTCCAACGCGCCTTTCTTGGTAGTCACATAGTCGATCACCTGTTCAGCGGTCATGCCAACGCTTTTTCCAAAAGACGTGTAATTTTCACGCCCGGTCAATTGAACCACCCCGCGCCCGCGAAATTTGAAGCCATCACCAGATGCGGTATCGCCGTTAGCCATGCGGTTGGCATAGATCACGTTGGCGATCTTTTCTGGCTGCTTGGCATAATCGGCGGCATTCCGGCCAGCCTTGGAAAAGTATTTGCTGAACAGCTTTTCCAGCGTTTCCGCCCGGTAGTTCAGGTTCTCCGACAGGACCGTGAAGTTCATGCTTTCATGGCCGCATTGGGCAAAGAAGCCAGCGATGCGGTTAGCCGTCGTGATCTCGTATTTGGGCAGGATTTCCAGTGCGGCATCTGCCCACGCAGCGGCATCAGCGTTGCCGTGCAGGATGTGGATGATGTGGTCTTTGGTCAGGGTCATTTCTTCTTCCCCACACCCTTTGCCACAGCGCCGATCACATCGGTCACATCGCCCGTGACGGCGGTTTTGATAAGCCCTTCCACTTGTGGCGGCAAATCCACCTTGTCCAGCACCGCATCCGCGATCTGCCCTTTGATCTTTTTGCCAATCAACGCACCCACCAGTTTACCGATCATTCTGTCTTCTCCTCAACTTGTTTGCCACGGTTGTTGCCAGCGGCCATCACGCCGCCCAGAGCGCCGACGATGAAGCTGGCAATGGGTGTAAGCAGTTCAAAGAACTTGCGATCATTTTCGCTGCTTTCGCCCATCGGCTGGGTCACAAAAACCAGCGAATACAGGATCGTGAAGATGACGCCCGCGAGGATCACGACCAACGCGCAGCCGATGAAATATCGCAGCTTGGCTTCCAGTTCATCAGAATCAGTCTTAGCCATTTGTTCCTCCTAGCAAATCTTGTGGACATTGTTTCGTCGCCGTGCAGATCGGCGGCAGGCATTCTGGATTGGTCCAGTTGTCTGGGTTTTGGCAGGGATAACGATAGAAGCCATCCTTGCTGATCACAAAGACGGCAACGATGGCACAAGCAAAGACCAGCCAAAGCAGTTTCTCTTTCATCTCACCATCCTCATTGTGCCAACGGGTTGTCTAAAGCCCGTTGCAGTTTGCCGTTTAGCCTATCTTCCAACTCTTTCATGTCTTGGTCTTGCGACATCCGAAGCTGGTCGCGCCTTGTCTCGAACCGTTTTTCAGCATCGTCGATCAGGCTGCGCACTTTTTCTTCGTTGGTTCTGACGGCATCTTCTGCTCGATCAACCTGTTTTTCAAGTTGGATGATGTCATCCTTTAGCCCGTTCTTGATGTCGCGGGCATAATCCAAAGCCTCTTGGACCTTGGCATCCATGATTTCCATTTGCTGCTGATAGGCTCCAAGGTCCATTGAGGCAACCTCTTCGACCTTCTGATACATCACGAAGCCGCCGTAGAGTGTGCCGCAGACCGTAGACAACAGCGCCACGGTGGCCGCAATGGTCGCTGGCGTCATGCGAAGGCCAAGGATGGTGAAAGCCTTATCCTTCAGGCCGTCGATCTCATCCAGTGCTTCACCGAGGTCACGCCGATCTGTCATTGCTCAAAACTCATCTGTTCTTCCTGCAATGCCTTCATCGCTTCGATTTCTGCTTGAAGCTGCTGTATCTCCAACCGACGTTGTTGCAGTTCGAGCAAATAGAGTTGGTTGCAGTCGATCCGCGATTTTGGCGCATTCAGCGGGATGACGATGCGGGCGAACAGGCCGATGTCTTTTGTCTGCGTCATAAGGCCAGTGCCGTCCAGATTGTTGACACCGCCAAGCACACCCATTTCGAGGTTGGTGCTACCACCGATAGCCATGCTGCAATCCAGATCACCAGCGCGGAAACTGTCGCTCTGGTAACTCAATGATGAACTGGGAAGCTGCAATGCCAACGAGGTGCTGTCAGCCTGTGCCGCCCCGCCCACCAATGCCAAGATCACAGCCAGCCGCTTCATGCCTTTTCACCGTCCAGCCTCGAACAGATGCGCGATGACACGATGGCGTTATCTTCCTGCCCAGCGCGAAGCATCGACGTTGTGCAGAGGTAAACGACACGCGGCACATCATCCTGCCTGATATAGACCTCAAAATCCTTTCTGCCTCCCGGTACAACGTGCATGACACGCTGCGCAGAAGCGAATGCGATGGGCTTCCAATCCGCATCCAGAACGCTAATTGCAAAATATTCAACGTCATCACGGGCGTTGAACAGCGATAGATCAGCTTGCATGATTTCTGGCACAGATGATTGACGCAGTTGCGGATATGCTGGCGTCATCTCATGTGCGCCAGCAACCGTTGCAGACAAAGCCATCGCTGCGGCCATCAGCTTCATTTTGCGATACAATCGGCTTGGATGATTGCTCGATACGTCCCCGCCGGGAATGCTTTGTTAAATCCGTATTCGGCGGCTGAATCGACCTTGAAGAAGGTTGTCCCGGCGACGGTCAGGTCGAACTCTGTCGTGGCATCGTATTCGACCTTATCTGCGTCATAGGCCGACATATCAGGATCGGACACGTTGGAAACAGACGAACCGCCCGTCCATGTGACAGTATCTGTCAGGGTCGGGCTGGTCGAAAAGGATGTTGGGTGCGTGATTCGGGCAATGTAATAGCCAGCCAGAGCCACGTCATAGCGAATGCTAGGTGTCACACCACCATCAGCCGGGCTGGCACTCAGCTTGCTTGGCGTAGGGTTGCCATAGACGCCCGTGCGGTCGGTGCGGATGATGCACTTGGCCTGAACATTGCCTTCGATCTGGACGCCATCTGCCAGCGCCACTTGCGGGAGCAAGGCCAGTGCAATGATTGCAAGATTTTTCATGTCAACTTCCTCACTGATATTGCAGATCGATCATCTGCTCATGCAGCAGTTGCTGCGCTAGTCCATTCCGCAGCCCACGGCGATTTTCTGGCAGTTTGCCATCGACCAACATGGGCGCATCAGCATAAGAGCCGCCGTCTAGGGTGGCGGCATAATAGGCGCTCATCTCAGAAGTATAACCCATTGCGACCAGAATAGCATCCTGAGAAATGCCATTGACCAAAGCCAGCGCATTCTTAGATGCAGCTAGGCCACGCTCTAGCCGCGCCTTGCGTTCTTTGTCATCGCTTTGATCTTCTTTGGCTGCTTCTTCGTCCTTATATTCTTGATCAGTTTTCTGGGTTGCAATGCGGTATGCGTCATCTTCCAAGGCGTCATAGCTTGCCTGTTCTTCAACAGTCACAGGCACAGTCGGCGGTTCATAGCCATCGCAAGATGGGCTGGATTGTGGGTTGGCGCATTGGTCAACACGATAGGCATAGATCACAGACGCATCCGAAATTGTGCCTTCGCCTTCGACCTCAATTGAGCCGATGCCCCAATATTGCAGCGGGATGTTTGAGACAGGAACGGCTTTCGTGATGGTATTGCCAGCAAGGCCAGACCAATCATCTGTTTCGCGGAAAATGTAACCGCTGCCCAAGGCGTTTTCGTTTTGCACATGGACCAAGGCATCTGCGGCTGGGTCTTTGCCGATGGTGTAGCGGTAGTAAACGCCAGTGACATCTAGGCCAACAACATCTGGCATGATGTTTACCATGTCCCACGTTATGCCACTGGATGCGGCATTCCCGCTTGTGCCGTAGCTATAGGGGTCAGAGTGCGATAAGGATGCCCAAGACGCCAAGCAAAGCGCCAATGCCCATTTTTGTTTTGCCATCAATGCGGCCCTTCTGGTTGCCTTCGGCGCGGTCTGGGTCGGCTTCCCATGCCGCCTTTGCTTCCTCGCCGATCATGCCATCGTAGGGGCATGGTGTGCCAGCATCTAGCATCGACTGAAAGACACGCTGATCTTGGCACATTGTCGAAACAGCGGCGACCTTCATGCCCATATCATACAGGGCTTTGGCATTTTTCAGCATCTCGCAATTCATGTCTCTGACAGTCTTGCCTGCCGACAGGCCAAGGATTTGCGTCTGCACAGCGCCAGCGATGCCGACAGTGCAGAGATCGTTTCCGTTGCCCGCGCTGAACTGCGGCGAAACCGCCGTGGGCGGTGGCGAAATCACAGTGGTGGTCATCTCGCCTGTAGTGTTCACAGAGCCGTCAGAGCCTGACCAAGTGCAGATATAGCCTTCAGGACATTGCACATCTGGAACAGTCTGTGAATGCGCGATGGCAGCGGCAAAAAGGAAACCCAGCACAATGATGCAAATCACGATGACCTGATCTTTGTCTGGCTTGAGTTTCATTTTCTCAGCACCGACTCGATGGTATCCAACTTTTCAAAGACACGGCGGAAGTTTTCCCGCATCTCCTTGAACTCTCTATCGTGGGCTTCCTTGTTGGCCTCATGCACAGCTTGCAGCACGGCGATCTGTGTCGCGTGGCTTTGCTGGGTGCGATACATAAAGATGACGCCAGCCGCGATGGGCGCGACGATCCACTGCATTCCTGTGTTGATCAGGTCCAGAAGTTCCATGCTTATGCCTCTGGATAGGGAAAGCGGGCCTTGATCTCTGCGACCTTGGCTTGCCATTCTTCAACAGTTGCTTCACCGCGCTGCGACATGAAGAACAGCGGGTCGGCCTCTGCGCGATATGCTGCCGCACGGGCTGCTTGTTGCTGCTCCAATGTCGGCTGTTCAGGTTCAGGCGCGGTAAACTGTGCGCCATCATAGGACCATCCGATGGTAGCCATGCCAACTATGTTGGGCCAAGAGGCGCACCAATCTGGAATGTTGTCAGGATCAATCTCAAGCACGTTGACAACTTTGCCGTCTTTGATTTCAGCTTTTTGCATGATCATCACCCGATTGTCCAAACGCGAACTTCACCGCGACCACCAGCACCGCTTGTTGTTGCGTTTCTTGCACCACCACCACCACCAGCGGGGACTGATCCGTTAGTTCCGTTACTTCCGCTAGCGCCAGCACCACCATTTCCCCCAAATAGTGATACTCCACCAGCTTGGTTTGAAAAGCCTCCACCTCCGCCGCCACCAAAATCACCCCTAGCACCAGGGTGGGTTGATCCGCCACCACCACCTCCCCACCATGTACCTCTGGTTGGAGCCGTGCTTTGCCCACTTGAAGGGTCGGACCCACCATCCCCACCCCAAGTTCTGATGTCGTCTATTCCACCGCCAGCGCCACCAGAAGAACTAGTGCTACCAGCCGTCCCAAAATTCCCGCCATAGGCATAAATATGTGTTCCAAATGCTGACGTTCCGCCAGCGCCGCCATTAGCATTGTTTGCAGTTTGAGCTGTTCCGCCAGCGCCAACTGTAACAGATACAGTTGCCCCTAATGCAGATGCGGGAATAACTCTTGAGTGATAAGCCCCACCACCACCACCACTTGCTGATGAGTCAGTAGTGTTTGCGGCTTTTCCACCGCCACCGCCACCGCCCCACATTTCAATAACGACCAAAGCGTTTGCAACAATCCCAGACGGCTTTGTCCAAGTGCCTGTTGCGGTGAAAGGCTGATAGTTAACAACTGTTCCAGCGGGAACCAAAGCAGCAATCGCTTGAGACACCCGCAGTGGCGTCATGCCTTTGACGTTGTTAGAACCAGCTTCCGCTTCGGCCTGTGTCGCTGGCAGGAAGTTAGGGTTGAATACGTTGTTGGTCTGGTCAACAGTGCCAAGCGTGATCCAACCAGAGTTGGCCTCGTTCCGCATTTTCAGCAAATCAGTGGCAGTGTCATACCAGATTTGATTGGCGTAAGTTGTAGCTGGGGCGGTTGCACCGCTGTTCTGGCTTGCGATGGCTTGGAACAAGCTGTTCAGGTCAGCGCGGGCCGCTGCTGATGCTTGGTTGTCTATCACATAGTCATGCTGTGCCATATTGTCCTCAGTATTGAACGCGGGCTGTTAGACCTGTGATGCTAGGCGTGACACCAGCCGCTGATGATGCCAACTCTACCTTAAATCTAAAGGCGCGTCCATAATAGTCGCCAGCAATGATCTTTTGATATGCTGACCATGTTGGAGTTCCAGCGGGGTCTTGCTGGGTGACCGATATATAAGCCACCACATCAACGTCAGCGATGCCTGATGAACCACTCCAATCATCCCAAAGCCCTGTCCACGAGTCCCACAATACGTTGCTTGGAAACATCGTATCCCAGTTAGTCGAATTGCTGTCTAGGCGAACCAAGTTTATATCAACCCGCGATCTGACGCG
>Ga0222712_10004522_pt1 | contig 14514 bp, 13 predicted proteins | sample C33_657DmetaG_FD_165043 | JGI IMG/M metagenome (GOLD analysis project Ga0222712, IMG submission 165043) | Estuarine water microbial communities from San Francisco Bay, California, United States - C33_657D | ecosystem: Environmental > Aquatic > Marine > Unclassified | place: USA: California... | reverse complement strand
GCACTGTCAAAGCTGCAGATCGAACTAAGTGGAGATGATCAGGACTACACCTTCAGGATTCCTGATTTGGGTTTTTCACACACTCTCGATGGCCGTGAAATCTCCTGCGATATGACTGATTCACATACCGGTGTGATGATTGCCTTAATCGGTAAGAGCGAGAGTAAAACTAAGGTTCTATTCGAGAACTTCCAGATTTCTTAAGCCCGATTTAAAGCGGATTTCTACTACTTATAACTTAAGAGTAGCCTTGCAATTATTTAGCTAAAGCGAGTGGGAGCATCAAGATGAGCGAAGAACGCACATATAAGAAGTGGACTGCTCGAGATGTGAAGAAATGCATCGCTGTTCCAACTGATTTAGATAATAAATACTCGCGCGGAGTTCTTGGCGTAATAACTGGTTCGGCTCAATACCCCGGCGCAGCCGTGCTTTCTACCGCAGCCGCTTCTGCAACTGGTGTCGGCATGATTCGTTTTCATTCCTCATCTGGTTTAGCCCACCTGGTTCTGCATACTTGCCCAGAAGTTGTAGTTCAACCTGGCCCAGTTTCAGCATGGTTATTAGGTTCTGGAATTTCTGATCAGAAATATAAACTGCTTACTACTTGGTTGCGCCATCGTTGGTTTGTTTTGGCTAAACGTCAGACCATGCCAACAGTTTTAGATGCTGGCGCACTGCATTTAGCCGGCAAACTATCCCAGCCAGCACTCATTACTCCCCACGCTGGTGAGCTAGCCAAATTGCTAAATTCACGCGGGGTTCAGGTCAGTGCTGAGGCAATTGAAGGAGATCCACGTAAGTGGGTTCAGATTGCTACTGGTACCTTGAAAGTAACAGTTCTACTAAAAGGGGCCATCACCTTTGTGGCCGATAGCAAACAATTAATTGAGCTACCAAAAGCAACACCATGGTTAGCCACTGCAGGAACTGGCGATGTTCTTGCAGGAATAGTTGCAGCACTTGTGGCAACAAATGAAGTTGAAATTTTAAATGATGAATCATCACTGGCGCGAATTGCTGCAAGTGCTGCTTTTATTCATAACGCCGCTGCGCTAAAAGCAGCAGATGGTGGGCCAATAACTGCCACGCAAATTATAAATTTTATTCCGAAAGTCATTAGGCAATTTATCTAAAACGATTAAATTGCTCACAATTATTTCTAGGGCTATCCCTAACCATTTGGGTAGCCCCAGATAGGGAAGTCGGCTACTTTTAAGTATGACTTTCCGAGTGCTGGTAATTAATGATGACGCATTCGAACTTGCGACTCTTAGTGCAGCACTTCGCTTACATACAATAAATGTAATTGGCGAGGCTAATAATTTAGCAGTGGCAGAAAATCTATTTCGATCTCTTCAACCTGAAGTATTAATAATTGATATTCAATTTGATGGGCAAGAAGCGATCTCGCTAGTTAAGAAATTGCGAAAGTTAAACCCAGCACTTGGAATTGTTATCACAACAGCTTGCCCAGATATCCGCTTACTCGGTATCACGGCTAAAGATCTTCCAATTGGTTCTGTACTGATTCTAAAGAAATCAATTAGCAACTTGGAAATCATTGCTACTTCAATTCGCAAAGCAATGGAAGTTGCAGAAAGTAAGAGCCCAGCTGCTTGGGTAGATAGCCAAGGTTCATCCCATGAAAACGCGTTTGCCTCAGTTCTAAGCGCAATGACAGATACTCAAATTGAAACACTACGACTCGTTGCTACAGGCTTAAGTAATGCTGAAATAGGTCGCGTTCGATTTGTTAGTGAGAAATCAGTCGAACAAATCGTGGCACGTATTGCCGGACACTTCGCAATAACACCAGATCGCACCCGAAACCTGAGAGTTTTAATAGCTGGCCACTACTACAAGTGGATCGGCGCACCAAGACACTAGAATCTCGGGCATGGATCTTGCCGAATTACGTAAACAATGGAACTCGGTTCTAGATCAGCTCGAAAGTATTGATCGCATAGCTTGGATCTCATTCTTTGATGCCCGGCTAGCTGAATTCGATGGTCAAACTCTGCAGTTAGATTTCTCAGATAGCCGCAAATTTGGCTCGGCTCATGAATACTCGGAAATTCGTGATCGACAGGTTGCAACTCTTAAATCAGTTATCAATCAAGTACTTGGTATCGAAATCGAGATTCTGTTTGTATGAAAAACAAGCTAATCGCCATCTTGGTAGGTCTTTCAACAGTTGCGCTAACTAGCTCCTTGCCAACTGCTCAAGCTGCTTCTTCGAAGCTCACCATGACCGTCAAACAAACCCCTAATTTGATTGAGCCACTGTTAACTTTCTATGGCGCTTTAACGCCTAAAAAGTCTGGGCTGGTTGTAAAGATTCAAAGTGAAATAGATGGCAAGTGGTCAGACACCAGATTTAGCACGAAAACCACAAAGCTTGGAACTTGGAAGCTTGAAACAGTAGTAACTGCGCAAGCTTCGGTAATTAAATATCGCGCCAAGACTATGGTCGGAAGCAAAACAATTTATTCAACAAGTAAAAAAATCACGGTAAAACCTGCTGCTGAAATCTCTGAAACAACCCCAGTCATTGCAGTTGAAGCACTTGGTCCTGGTGGGCGCATTCATGGGGTTGATATTTCAAGATGGCAACACCCGTATGGCAAGTTAATTGATTTCACCAAAATGTATTCAGCTGGCATTCGCTTTGCGATGATCAAGGCTTCCGATACCCGCGACGATGCCGATGCACTAGCACTTCAGTATTTACTAATTGATCGCCCAGCAGCTCAAGCAGCTGGTATTTACACCGGGTTTTATCATTACGCGATTTTGCCAAACACAAGTGATCGGGCTGTAATCATTCGCGATGCAACAGCCCAAGCTCAAAAAGTTATTTGGCGAGTATCAGCAATCGGTGGGCTGACAGCGCGTGATCTGCCGTATGCACTCGACTTAGAAAATAAGTGTGTGAAGGTTAATAGCAATGGCAGTTGCGCTACTTATGCAACTAAAAGCTCAGTCACCTTATGGGCCGAGACTTTCATGGAAATTCTCAACGAAAAACTTGGTCGTAAACCTATTCTGTATTCCTATCCCAGATTCCTTGAAGGTTCTATGAACAAGAGTGTAGCTCTTAGTAAATACCCACTTTGGCTTGCCCAATATGCGATTAATCCTTTTGATCCAATTAACCAGCCCGGGTTAAAGCCGGCTGGCTGTTATGTGCATTCCTGGACTTCAAATGCCTGTCAATCGCAATGGATTATTTGGCAATACTCATCCTGTGGAATCGGCACTAAGTACGGAGTTCCAAGTGCCCGAGTTGACTTAAATGTTTTCCGTGGCACTGCACAAAACTTTATCGATCTAACTGCCGGAACTTGGGTGCCAGATCCAATTGATCTAATGCCGGTTTATGAAGCAACCACAATGTTGATTTCTAAACAAAAAGCTACTGATACCAGCAAAGCAGTAACCTTTAGTGTCGGCGTAAATCGCCCTGATGGGTCGCCAGTTGTTACTGGCACTGTGCGCTTTGTTTATGATCCGCTTTCAATTGAAAAACCAAAACTAACTCAAACCGTGACCCGAGCTGCAAGTGGTCTCTGGACCCTTTCCGTAAAAGGTTTCACTGCTGGCACCTGGGTCGGCACAGTTCAATTTACTGACCAAACTAAAACTCATGCAGCGACTGAACTTCCGGTTACCTTTGAATTATTGCAAGGCGTAGCCCCTACGCCAACGCCGACCAAGAGCGCTACTCCTGCGCCCGCCACAGATGGTTGTAAGTATCAAATAAAGAATTAAAGTAGCCACATGAGCGAATCATTCATTGGCAGCCTAGATCAAGGCACTAGCAGTACTCGCTTTATGATTTTTGATCGCGCTGGCAAAATTGTTGGGCAACACCAATTAGAGCATCGCCAGATCATGCCGCAAGCAGGTTGGGTTGAACATGATGCTGCTGAAATTTGGGCGCGCACTCAAGAAGTAATCACAGGCGCACTGAAGCAAGCCGGGATCATTGGCTCGCGACTTGTTGCTATTGGAATAACTAATCAACGCGAAACTACAGTGGCTTGGGATAGTCAGACTGGTAAGCCACTTTCTCACGCAATCGTTTGGCAAGACACTCGCACCACCGCTTATTTAGATGCTTTTAGCGATAAAACTAAAGCGGAAATAGTTCATAAAACGGGCCTCGCGATTGCGCCTTATTTTTCAGCTAGCAAAATTAATTGGCTAATGAATAATGTTCCTGCGGTTCAACAGGCAGTTGATCAGCAAACTGCCCGATTTGGAACTATTGATTCCTGGCTACTTTGGAATTTATCTGGCGGTGCCCACGGCGGCGTGCATCTAACTGATGTTACAAATGCCAGCCGCACCATGTTGATGAACTTAGAAACACTTGATTGGGATCAATCGCTACTAGCTCAATTTGAAATTCCACTATCAACACTTCCGCAAATCAGATCATCCGGCGAAATATACGCAACAACTGATCCGAATGGCCCATTCGGAACTGCAGTTCCAATTGCCGGAATTCTTGGTGATCAACAAGCTGCAATGGTTGGCCAACTTTGTTTCGCACGCGGCGATTCTAAAACAACTTACGGAACCGGAAACTTCGCACTCTTAAATACTGGCGATGAAATTGTAAGATCGAAAAATGGTTTACTAACAACAGTCTGCTTTAAGTTCGGAAAAGAGCCGGTGCAATATGCACTAGAAGGTTCAGTTGCCGTTACTGGCTCTGCTATTCAATGGTTACGCGATCAACTTGGGATAATCTCGCAGGCCAGTGAAATTGAAAACTTAGCTGCTTCAGTTCCAGATACTGACGGGGTTTATTTTGTACCAGCATTTTCTGGCTTATTCGCACCTCATTGGCGCAGTGATGCACGTGGCGTAATTGTTGGATTAACTCGCGCAGCTACTAAGGCACATTTAGCACGGGCTGCCCTTGAAGCGATTTGCTATCAAACTCGCGAAATTATGGATGCTATGTCAGCCGATAGCGGAGTGACATTGACCCAAATGCGAGTTGACGGCGGAATTACAAATAATGCGCTTTGCATGCAGATGCAGGCCGACATCTTAGGTATCGAAATATCGCGGCCAGTAATTGTTGAAACCACTGCGCTCGGAGCTGCCTATGCAGCGGGTCTAACAGTTGGGTACTGGAAAGATCGAAATGAGATCTCTGGGCAATGGAAAGAGTTTCATCGCTGGCACCCAACATCTACGCAAGCAGAACGCGAGAAAGGCTTTGCTAACTGGCGCAAGGCGATTGAGCGAACTCTGAATTGGGCACAGTAGACTTCAGTTCATTATGAGCGTTGCTAAGTTGCCAGCTGATATCACGCGCACCGATCGCCAAATGGCCGATGGTCGCACCATTCGCTACTACGACACCAAAGGACAAAGTCGCCAAGCGCAAGATCAGCGCCCCGTCGAAGCACAACCACAAATTGGTGAACTTCGTTATGACGCACTTGTTGGCGAATGGGTGGCAGTTGCATCACATAGACAAAATCGCATCTTCTTGCCCCCTAAAGAACTTTGCCCACTCTGCCCAACCTCTGAAAACCCAGGCGAACTATTAACCGAAATTCCAGAAGCTGATTTTGAAGTCGTTGTTTTTGATAACCGTGGCCCATCTTTTCGCCCACCAGTTGGAGATTTTGAATTACCAGAAGCGCTAAGCACGCAAACTGCCGAAGGTCAGACTGCCGGTAAGTGCGAAGTTGTTTGTTTTGCCGCAGATCATGGAAAATCTTTAAAAGATTTATCGCCGTCACAAGTCCGGATCATTTTAGAAGCTTGGAAAGATCGAGTTCACGAACTATCGCAAGATAGCTATATTGCCCATATCGCCCCGTTTGAAAATCGTGGCGAAGAAGTAGGAGTAACTCTTACTCACCCACATGGGCAGATTTACTCATATCCATTCTTGCCACCACGCGTTGAAAAAATGTTGGCTGCAGCTCGAGAACATAAAGATCGCACCGGTCGTGTTTTGCTTGATGATGTAATTGCTCGCGAAATTAAAGATGGCGAGCGCATAATTGCGCAAAATGATCACTGGATCGCATTTGTTCCATACGCAGCGCGTTATCCGTACGAGATACATGTAGCTCCGCTAAACCCAGTAGCTGATTTAGCTGAGCTAGATGAAGCAGCTTCGGGTGCTTTCCCAGAAATTGCCCTCGAAGTATTAAATCGACTCGATGGCGTATTTGGTATTGAGATGGCCTACATAGCAACTTGGCATCAAGCGCCAGTTCGCGTAGGTCGCGACGTAATGCGTTTGCATTGGCAAATCACAAGTGTTCGTCGCCAGCCAGGTAAATTAAAGTATTTAGCGGGTTCTGAATCTGCAATGGGTGCATTCATTATGGATCTGAAGCCAGAGCAATCAGCTACGCAATTGCGTGAAGTAATTTTGTAATGCGGGTTCTAGTAACTGGTGGCGCTGGATATATTGGATCAACGGCCGTAGATATTTTGCTATCGCAAGGATATGAAATCTCAGTCTTAGATGATTGCAGTACTGGGCATGCCGATAGCGTGCCTGCGGGAATCGATTTCATCAAAGGTTCAATTCTTGATGGTGATGATGTAGCAAAGGCACTGCGTGGATGTGATGCCGTGATGCACTTCGCCGGAAAGTCCTTGGTAGGTGAATCAGTTAAGCAGCCTGATCTATATCGCAAAGTAAATGTTGCCGGAACCCGAATTTTGCTCGATCAAATGAACAACATTGGAATCAAAAAATTAGTTTTCTCTTCTTCTGCGGCGACTTATGGTGAACCTAAGCATGTGCCAATAACTGAGGATGCGCCAACAACTCCAACTAACCCATATGGTGAAACTAAATTAGAAATTGATCAAATGATTTCCGCCGAGGCTAACTCTCGCGGAATAGCGGCAGTATCGCTTCGATACTTCAACGTTGCGGGAGCTCATGAATCTAAGCGTGGTTGGTTAGCTGAAAGGCATAACCCTGAAACGCACTTGATTCCAAATATTTGGCGGAGCACAAAAGATAAGCCAGTTGAGATTTATGGCACTGATTGGCCAACCGCAGATGGCACCTGTGTGCGAGATTATGTCCACGTAGTGGATTTAATTGACGCACACATCAAAGCCCTGATCTCATTAAAGCCAGGTGTTCACGAGATTTATAATCTTGGAAGCGGCGATGGATATTCAGTTAAAGTTGTTCTGGCTGCTGCATCTAAAGCAATCGGATATGAAATTCCAACTATCGAGGCACCACGTCGTGCTGGAGATCCAGCTGTATTAATTGCTGATATTTCCAAAGCTAAAGAAGAGCTGAGCTGGGCTCCTAAGCATGGAATTGAAAGAATCGTCGCCGATACTTTGAAATCCTTTAGCTAATTACCTAATGATTGATATAAAGAGAGAGTTCCTAGAAGCATTCGGCTATTCGCCAGATGTGATCGCTGCAGCCCCTGGCCGAGTAAATCTAATTGGTGAGCACATCGATTACAGCGATGGTTTTGTACTCCCGTTTGCAATCAAAGATCGCACTTACTGCGCAATTGGAATCAGTGATGATCGCAAAGTGCGTATTTCTTCGATGCAGCGCAGTAACAATATTCTTGAATTTTGTCTTGATGAGATAAAGCCTGGGTTACCTGGTGATTGGCAACGTTATCCACTCGGTGTGGTTTGGGCGCTGGGCATCGAAACAGGAATCGACATCATGATCGATGGACAAGTGCCACTTGGCGCTGGTTTATCTTCATCAGCTGCTCTTGAATGCTGCGTTGCAACTGCCCTCAATCAACTATTTACACTCGGCTATTCCCTCCAAGATTTAGCGCGCTTAACACAGCAGGCTGAGAATGAGTATGTAGGCGTTCCATGCGGAATCATGGATCAATCAGTTTCGCTAATGGCGCGCTCAGGATATGCACTTTTATTGGATTGCCGTGACTTAACGACTAGAGATATTGAATTTGATTTGGCTTCCAGTGATCTTGAGTTGCTGATAATCGATACCCAAGCTCACCACGCTCTAACTGATGGCGGATATGCCGAACGTCGCACAGCCTGTGAATCGGTTGTAGCTAAATTGGGTATTACTTCTTTGCGGGATCTTTCCTTTAATCAATTAGAAAGTTCCCGTAATTTGATTACGGATATTGAATATGTAAGGGCGCGACATGCGGTGACCGAGATCCTTCGCGTAGCTGCCGCAGTTGAAGTTCTGGAATCCAAAGATTTTATAGCTCTAGGCAATTTACTAAACGAGTCACATTTGTCCTTGCGTGATGATTATGCCGTCTCTTGCCCTGAACTTAATTGCGCAGTTGAATCTGCGCTCTCAGCCGGTGCACTTGGTGCCCGCATGGTTGGAGGCGGTTTTGGCGGCAGTGCGATTGCACTAATTCAAGTGGCTCGCAAAAGTGAAACTATTTCAGCTATCGAAAAAGCTTTTGCTAATAATGGCTTTACTGCACCTAGGTTTTTTACATCACTGCCAAGTCAAGGTGCCGCGATTATTGAACTGGCGTAACTGAAATAACTTCAACGCCGCCAATTGCGGTAAGTACTTCAATCAAATCACTTGGATCAGAGCCCGGCACGGCAACAGTAATGTCGTCATAGCCGCGGCCATCTTCAGATTTCATAACAACTAAGCCCCGAATATCGCCACCGGCAAAACCAATTGCCGAAGCAACCGCACCTAATGAGCCGGGGCGATCTGGGAGAACGACCTGTAATCTGAATTGAGCCATGGCTAAACCCTACCGAAAAAGTATTTCGTAGGCGCCAACTCCATTAGTTTGAAGCTGCTTGTCCGAGAGTCACCTTAAATGTCTTTAAGCCACCATTATTTGGCAGATCCACGATGACCGTAATAGTGCTCCCCGGTACCGCCGCACGAATTCGCACGATGGCTGAAACATCATCGGTAATCTTAAATCCTTCAATAGATTTGATGACTGAACCAACTGGAATTCCAGCTCTTTCAGCACCTTCACCTGCACTTAATCTAAGGATCTTTGCGCCAATTCCGGTGTAACTCTGATCGAAGAAAACTCCAAGAACTGGTCTAGTTGATTTACCAGTTGTAATAATTTCATCAATTACCCGCTTAGCTTCATTAATCGGAATAGAAAAACCTAACCCAATTGATCCGCTGGCTGAATCAGATGAAAGAGTTGCGATTGCTGAATTAACACCAACGAGTTTGCCGCCTGCATCGACTAGCGCTCCGCCAGAGTTACCTGGGTTAATGGCAGCATCAGTCTGAATCGCGTTTACGTAAGATTCTGAACCAGTGCTTCCGGTAATTACGGGGCGATTAAGTGCTGAGATAATTCCTAAGGTCACTGTGCTCGCTAAGCCAAGTGGTGAACCGATCGCGATAACTGGGTCACCAACACTTACCTTTGCTGAATCCCCCACTTTAATGACGGGAAGATTTCCAGTCTTAACTCTAAGCACCGCGATGTCGTAAGCGATATCTCGACCAACGATAGATGCCGGCAAAATATCGCCATTTAATAGTTCTACTTCGATGGTTCCGCTGGTGACAGCTTCGGCAATTACATGGTTATTAGTAATGATGAAACTTTCAGAGGAACTAGTTTTATAAATTGAGCCTGAACCAGTACCGCCACCAGTTCGAGTTGTTACTGCAATCGATACAACTGAAGGTGTTACAGCGGCAGCAATTGATTTGGCATCGATTCCGTTACTTGAAGTTAAGTCAACTAAGGTGCGGGAATTAGGGCAAGTGCCGTTAACGGCTAGATACATCGCCTGATTAGTCTTGCTAACACATACTTGCACAGTGTCAGAGTTAGAAGTGGCAGCTGTAGCAATTCCGCCAGTGATTAGTACGCCGGCGATAAAGCCAGCCGTTACTTTTTGGGTTCCTTGGAATTTCATGTTATATGCCTCTCATGCTAGAACTACCCAGTCGCCCGTTATTTTAACCTTGACTGTCGGCAGTGCATCACGAGTTGGTCCCGTGATAACGCCACCATTTTTAAATGGATCAAACTCTGCCCCATGACAAGGGCAGTACAAACTTTTATTTGAACTCTGATAGGCAACGGTGCAACCCTCATGGGTACAAGTTGCGGAATAGGCAAAGACGCCAGTTTTAGTACGGAAAAGAATTGCCGGCATGCCGTTGCTAAGGGCAAACTGATGAGTTTCGCCAACATTGATTTTTGCTAATTCAATAATCTGACTCGAACCTGAAACTGTTGTGTTGGGTTTTTCGGAAACTTTTGCAAACGCTTTACCTACTAGTCCTGAAGCAATTGCGGCCACACTTAACAATCCGACTCTGATAGCGCCTCGTCGATCAAGTGCGATATCTACTGTTCTGCGGTTACCCACCAAAGTTAAGAAATAAACTAACCAGAGGATTGCATACGCCGTATCGCTACCTAGGAAATATGGTGAGATATAGAAAGTGCTGGCTAACCAGAGAACGATTGACATGAGGAATCCGCCAAAGGCCGCACTGGTTGGTGCAATCCATAACAAAGTCGCAATTCCTATTGCGAATTCAGAGAAAATCACAAACATGCCAACTGCGGTTGCATGTTCAATCAAACTGTTAAAGAGCCAACTAATTGGTGAATTGGTGGAATAGCCAATTAGTTGATCGCCAATAAATCCGGTTGCACCTTTAGTTAAGAAGCCGGGATCAGTTGCTTTATCCCAACCGGCATAAATCCAAGTAATAGCTAACCAAGCGCGCAGAACTCTGATCGCCCAACTTTGAGTACGCCAAGAGTCGGCGATGCCTTTTTGGGTCGTTCTGCGGTAAGCCATATGAAAAAACCTATCTCTAAAGCACTGAGGAGAAGGCTAGTTTAGGCTGAGAGTCGAATTAGAGCTCCCTGACTTGGATTCGAACCAAGAACCTGCCGGTTAACAGCCGGCTGCTCTGCCATTGAGCTATCAGGGATTGCGAAGGCCAAACTCTAGCGTAATTATTGCCATCGGTAAAAATGACCGCTGAAACCAGCCAATTACAGACCGCCCACCGCCAAATCATGGAGTCCGCGTCTAGTGCTTTCCAGCGAAACTAAAGTCGCAAATGCGGCGTTGTATTCGGCCTCATTCTCAACTGGATTTAACCGCTGCAAACTAGATTTTAAATCAGCAATCGCGCGCGAAACTGATACTTCACGCAGGCGAGCAATAATGCTGGAAACATAATTCTGCGAGATTTCGCCATCGGTACGAATTGGTTCAACCGAGAGTTCGGTAAACAGCGCTTTCATATTTTCGTTTGTAACTAATTCAATAGTTAGCGGACGGTCAACTGCAACTACATCAATCACTGCACGTAATTCTTTATATGCCGGGTGAGTAAATGCTTCGGCCTCAATTACTGACCAACCGCTAGCAAGTTCGGGCATCTGCACTTTTGCTTTTAAGACTTCGCGTTCAAGCATTAATCGTGGATCACTTGGGTCAGGTCGCCAGTTTTGTTCTGGAACTTCTTCAGTACTCGCTTCTGCGTTATTTGAAACAGGTGCCTTAAAACCTCGCGCTACGGCTTTGCTGACAACATCTGTTTCTAACCCGATCCAGCCAGCTAACAATCTGGTGTACTCGGGACGCAACGATTTATCGCGAATCTGCGCTACTAGCGGTGCTGCGGCATTTAAAGCGTTGACGCGACCTTCAGCAGATTCCAATTTGTGTTTTGCTAACTCTGCTCTAATGGCGAACTCAAAAAGCGGCACGCGTTTTGCAATTAAGTCACGTAGGGCTAAATCACCTTTATGTTGACGTAACTCGGCTGGGTCTAAGCCATCGGGCTCAACTGCCACATAAGTTTGCGTTACAAATTTCTGATCATCGCTAAATGCACGTAACGCAGCCTTTTGGCCAGCTGCATCGCCATCGAAAGTAAAGATAACCTCACCACGGAAAGCATCGTCATCCATTAAAAGTCTGCGCAAAATACGAATGTGGTCAGCACCAAACGCGGTTCCGCAAGTTGCCACCGCCGTTGGAATACCAGCTAAATGCGCTGCCATTACATCGGTATAGCCCTCAACTATTACTGCTTGGCGCGATTTAGCAATATCTTTCTTCGCCATATCTAAGCCATATAGAACTTGGCTCTTCTTATAAATCGGTGTCTCTGGGGTATTTAAATACTTTGGCCCTTGATCTTCGGCATCACTTGCTAGCTTGCGGGCACCAAAACCAACTACATCGCCCGAGATATCTCTAATCGGCCAAGTTAAACGATTACGGAAACGATCGATTGGTCCGCGCTCTCCCATTTTAGAAAGGCCAGCGTTTTCAAGTTCATCAATCGTGAAACCAAGTGCACGTAAATGTTTTGTAAGTGCATCCCATTCATTTGGGGCGTAGCCAACTCCGAATTGTTCGCAAGCGGCTTTATCAAAACCGCGTTTGGTCATTAGCTCGCGCCCATAAGCTGCGCCTTCAGATTTATTTAATTGCTCCTGATAAAACTTGGCTGCCTCAGCATTTGCCGCAATTAACCGAGAACGTTGCCCGGCTGGGGCTGAAGTGCCCGAAGAGTTTTCGTCATAGCGCAATGTGTAACCAATGCGATCGGCCAGACGTTCAATAGTTTCAGTAAAAGATAAATGATCCATCTTCATTACAAAGGCAATTACGTCGCCACCTGTTTGGCAACCAAAGCAATGGAAATAGCCTTTTGATGGAGTTACATGGAACGAAGGAGATTTTTCATCATGGAATGGGCATAGACCTTTTTTCTGTCCGCCGCCAGCAGATTTGAGTTGCACATAATCGCCCACGATTTCATCGATGGGCGCATGGTCGCGGACGTAGGCGACATCTTCATCTCTTATGCGACCGCTCATGATTTAACCAGTCTATCCAGTCACGCAAACACGGGCATGTAGTGCGTATGCACCAGGGTCAGTTAACCCGGCAACTTGATCAATAATCACGCGCAACTTCTCGGCATCGGTAGATGCGACCTTCCAGTCATCTAAAAAGACTGAATCTAAATACTTTGGCCCGGCCGCAAAAAGTGCTTCGACCAGTTCGCCAATTAGCGTTTGCTGCTTGGCATAGCGCTCTTGCGATGCTGCCGCGTTAATTAAGTAATGGCCAGCTACTGCCTTTAAGAAATCTACTTCAATTACCTGATCCCGTGGGATTTCAAGGTCTGCGCTGTAACGGGTAAGCGGCCCAGCGCCATGGACTTTGCGGGTTTCAATTTCAGCTGATTGCACAAACCGACCAATCAACTGGCTGGTGGTGTCTTTTAATCGTGCAAGTGCGCGATGGCTGCCATCGAAGTTCTTTGGCCAACAAGAAAGTGCCTCTAGTCGAGTAAGAGCTGACTCAACTTCAGTTTCGGTTGCATCGCTACCGTAGTCGATGCTCATTACTTTATAGAGATAGGCGAAATCATTGCGAAAGTTTGAAACTTTAATCTGATTAGCCACTATGGCATCTTCTAAATCATGGACTGAGTAAGAACAATCATCAGACCAATCCATGATCTGCGCTTCGATGCATCGCTTGCCTGCTGGCGCGCCTTCGCGCATCCACTTATAAATCTCAACATCGTCATCGTAAACACCATATTTACGTGGATTCTCACTGCGCGCCCACGGATATTTGGTTGCTGCATCAAGCGAAGCCCGAGTTAAATTCAAGCCAACTGTTTTGCCATTGGCATCAACGCTCTTTGCCTCAATTCGAGTTAGTAATCTAAAACTCTGCGCATTGCCTTCAAAACCGCCGCAATCTTTAGCAAGTTCAGCCAAAGCTTCTTCGCCATTGTGACCAAATGGTGGGTGCCCTAAGTCGTGCGCTAAACAAGAAGTTTCTAATAAATCTGGATCAGCGCCAAGTGATTCACCAAGTTCGCGGCCAATCTGCGCGCACTCTAGAGAGTGTGAAAGTCGAGTACGTTGAAAATCATTTTCCCAAGGAACAGCCACTTGAGTTTTCGCAGCCAAGCGACGAAGAGCTGCGGAATGAATTACCCGAGCACGATCGCGCATAAACTCGGTACGACCAGCACGTTTTGCTGGCTCATCAAGGAAGCGTTCTTGATCGCGTGCGGTGTAACCAATCAATTCGCTCATGGCTTTACCTTATTGAGTATGTTGTCTGAAGGTAAATGATCACTGATCTGAACTCCACGGCGACCCAGTGTTATATAGGCTAAATAAGCCCCAGCCTCGCGAATTAAGTACTTAAAACCGCTTTTAGCCAAATCATTCGGACCACTTTGAACTGGAGAGCAAGTTGCAACTAGGCCGCGGTCATTAGCCATTGTCATCGATCGCAAGCAATGGAATGGATCAGTCACGATAATTACGTTCTTTATTTTTCGATCCCGCATTTCGGCGGCATATAACTTTGTTGAATTTAAAGTGTCGCGGCCTTTTTCAAGTGCTTTGATATCTGCATACTTGACGCCATTTTGCATTAACCAAATACGCCCAGCTGCAGCTTCAGTTGTGCGATCACCTGGCGCGCCACCGCCGACCGTGATAATTTTCTTGGCTA
>Ga0222712_10004521_pt1 | contig 14517 bp, 19 predicted proteins | sample C33_657DmetaG_FD_165043 | JGI IMG/M metagenome (GOLD analysis project Ga0222712, IMG submission 165043) | Estuarine water microbial communities from San Francisco Bay, California, United States - C33_657D | ecosystem: Environmental > Aquatic > Marine > Unclassified | place: USA: California... | reverse complement strand
CGCTCTCAAAGGCAAATCCTTTGCATCCAACTCTAACCACGCATCCTCGGTCAAAAAACTTGATTTCAATATCCCAGTTTTTCAGTTGTCTAATTTGGTTCTGTGTCATTGTTTAGGGGTTTAGTACTTCAAAACTACTACCAAAAAGGAAAAGCACGATTTTGTAACTAACGATTACGGAAATAAGCGTGCAGGTAGTCGCGCCGATAAAGACGAGTATCAACATAAGAAACCAATGTAATCCTCTTGAAATATCTCGTAGGTTTTCGAGGATTACGTCTTTGATATGCTTTAGGTCCATGGTTTAGAGGTTTAGTACCGCAAAGTTACACCACAACATACTTCCCTGCATTACTGACCCGTAACTTATTGAGTGCCACGTACCGCATCGCATCGCAGGCGTGATTGAAGGAATCAATCGGAACCCCCGTGTTCTTCCCCTCTTTGTCGGTCGCCCAAGTGTAGGAGCGCAGTTCCTTAATCAGATTTGTGCTATCCTTGGTAACCTGCAACTTGAACCGCTTGAGGATGTCAATCCCGTTCCTGACCGAGTCGGGACCTTTCTCCGCTGGCTTGATATTGAAGCCAAGTCGGTAGATTTCCTCGATGCTCTTCGGTTCTGCAGAGTCAGCCACGATTTCCCAAGCCCGGGTAATGCCCAGCGTCCGCAACTTGTCTGCGATGTCTTGGTTCGTGAGGCCCGTGGAGTAGAGCAGTTCCTGAATCAGCAGGCAGTCCCCTTGGCGGTAGATGGCGACCAAGGCCGTAGGGTCGTTGCTAAAGCCCCAGTCAAGCCCTAGGGCGACGAATTTCGCACGGCTGACATCGATACCCTCCACCACCTCGAAGTCCTCGTATATCGCTCCCTGTAGCGTCCCGACTTGACCAAGGCCATAGACCTTCCACCAGTTCGCCCAATACGCAGACGTTTCGGCTTTGGTGCGGTTCAGTTCGATGTCCCTCTTGATGGTATCAGGCAGGGCCTCGTTGTCTTGGTAGGTGAGAATCAGTAGTTCGGAGTCGTCCTCACGCAAGACCTCCGTATGCGCCCAGAACTCATGCGTCGGGTTGAAGTCAATGTAGATGGCCTCGCTGGTACGGATGGCGAGTTGGTAGTAGGATTCAAAGTCGATGTTGTTCGCCTCGTTGATGAATAGCACCTGCCTCCTTGCACCTCGGAGCCTTGCCTCTTGGTCAGCGGAGAAAAACTCAATGGTGCTACGGTTGGCGAAGTTGTAGGTCAGCAGGGTCTTGTTCCACCTTGACGGAACAAACATTTCCTTGGCAATCATTATCTTGATGAAGTCCCGAATCGCACCCCTCCGAAGGTGAGGCACAGTTTCCCCAACGATGCTGATTTCGGTCTTCTTCGTGCAAGCCTGTTTGATTAAAACGCAAAGGATGCTGAAGGTCTTGGAGGCCGAGGTCCCTCCTTGGATGACCCGTTTACGATGGGTCAGCGATTCAATCTTCCGCTTGGCGGTGGTGTTTATGACCTTCATCAATCATCTTCAGTCCATTGTTCAATAAAGACCTGATTCTCCTGCTTATCCACCAAAGAGTTCAGCCGTTGGGTGATGCTTGCGTTGTACTGACCGACCATGCCCCCCTCGATTTGGTCTTGGCGGATGACCCGTTTTATGCGTGAACAGATGGTAGAATATTCGGAGTAGTTGCCCTTGGTGTTGGCAAAATAATCACCCAAATCTTGTCTTATCCCTGCATCGGCACACCAGTTCTCAAAGCCTTCCAAGGTCAGCGGACGCTCCAAAGGCTCATGCTGGGGGATAGCATCCTTGCCGGGGAATACCGTCTTGGTCCTTGGGTTTGCCTTGACCTGCGAGCGGTATGCCTCAAAGTACTCCCACATCTTTTCGGGGGTTTCGATGTACTTGCCGTTGCCCTTGCTGGTTCCCATCAGTATTCGATTTTGTCGATTAGGTCGCTTATCTTGTTTACGATTTTCATTTTCACTTCGTACTGGTTCGGGGCATTGGACTCATCCACCGCTCCGATGCAGTCGCACAGGGTCGTGATGACCATCATCAGCGAGTCCATCCGAGCCTGCACTTGGGCTTCGTCATCCTTCGCCTTCGAGTTCGCCAAGTTCCCGGAGTTTATTCCTGCTCCACGATAAAGCAGACTTGCCACCCCACAGGAGGTAGGAGATGTAACCGCAGTCCGAGGTGTCGTCTGCGTTGTCGTAGTAGGTTTCAGCCCTTGACAGGTAGGAATGCATCCGCTTGATGGTTTCGACCGAGATGGGTTCGCCCTTGGACAAAGTGGCTGCCCGGACCTTGCCCGTCTGCGTTGCACACTTGTTCCCGTTCCTCTCGTTGAGTTCTATCCCTCGCTTGGCGTTGTTGCGGATGCCTTCCCCATAATCAGCATAGGACTCGAACTGCTGACGCTTGTGTTCGGTGTAGAGTGAGCCACAAACCGCCAGCCGTTGAGCCGTATCGGGGAACTCTGCATTGGCCTCGTTGTTGCTCATGCAGCGACCGATGAAGCCTTCTCTTGACTCGTTATCCTTCGGGATTGGTAGGGGCATTCAGGGGGAGGGTTATGGTGTTTTGGTTGACTTCTGCAAACAAGTCCGCTTGTAGGTAAATGTATTGAAGGGCCGATTTTACGCAGTCAGCGCACCACCAGTTCGTGGGCGGTCGTCCGTGAGCGGTCAGGATGGCCTGCAGTTCTCCAACGGCATCGGGGGGCAGTCGCATCGTCAGCGATGCCACATATTGGTCCCAATACTTCCTGTGCTTTTGGGCAATTAGGAACTGGTCGTTGGTCATTTGAAGGTCCATTCTCGGAGTAGTATTGCGGTGGCGGAGGATGCGAGGCCAAGGATTGGGGCCAAGTACCATTGACAGGTCGGCAGGGTCAAGGCAACACCCAGCCAAAAGCCAAAGCAGGTCATGCAGGAAAACGGCTTCCGCTTGGCGAATGGCAGAGCGTAGAACCAACCGGGCAAGACCCGGAACTCCACGACCGCAAGGGTAGCGAGTGCGCTAATCAGGATTGGAAAAACCAGTATATCCATTGGCTTCGATTGCGGTTTTGATTTTGGCCTTGGCCTGTTCGATTGAGTAAATGATGCTCCGATACGGGATGCCCGTTTCCCGGCTCATAGCCTTCATGTTGCCTGTCTGCATGAGCAGGTTCAGCAGTTCCTTGTCGTACGGGAACGCTCCGTCCTTGGCCCAAGAGTCCATCTCGCTCTGGGCGATGGCCCAAAGGTCGTCAAGCAGGGAATCGTAGTCCTTGCCCTCTTCTTGGGTTTCGGGGTCCACTTCGGTCCGCTCGTCGTGATGTCGGTACTTCTTAGCGAATTGGTTGTTGTTGCCCCGGTACAGGTTCATGATGAGCCGAACGATGTAGAAACGCAGGTAGCCTTGGACCTGCATCTTGGTAATCTTGTCGGGGTCTTTTTCGAGCAGAATCAGGACGACCTCTTGTTCGAGGTCCTTCCAAAGCGGATTGCCCCCCGTAATGGTGAGGCAAGCCTTGCGGATTTCACCGCTGCGATAAAGGTCAAGGACGATGCTCTCTGCGTTCACTCACGCAAAGATTGCATAGATTACTGCGGATGTTGCAGAAATTCTTTGGTCCTGTTGAAAACTTCCTTACGAAGGTGCTTGATTGACGGCAGTTGCCACATTTGGTTGTTGAGTACCTCTATGTTGTGCATGACCGTGGCGTGGTCCCTCTTGATGATTCGCCCTATGCGAGAGTAACTGTACATATACTCGGAGTAAGCGATGTCGGCAAAGATTGAGCGAGCCAGCACAAATTCACGGGTCTTGATGTTGCTGATGATTTGGTCGGGGTTGACTCCGACGACCTCTGCCGTGTAGCCGAGGATGGTGCGAGTGATTAGGTCCATGTTAAAAAGGATTAGGGGGTAGGGGCATCCAGTGGCTGACTTCGGTCAGGAACCAAGTTTGGTGTTCGTAGTACCAACGGCCGTCCCCCAGCCATGCGTAGGCTTGATTCATGTCGGTCGTGAATATCAAGACTGGCTCGTAAGGTGTCGGCATCCGGTCCAAGCATTTAATCCATTCCATCGTCAGGCGTTTTTGGCTTGGAGGATACGACCGAGCAGAGTCCAGTTTACGGACCAAGCCTTGATGGTTTCGGATTTGTCGGGGCGGTTGCAGTTGACACATTCCTTGCGGATATGCAGTTGCCAGCGTCGGAAATCGGTAGGTGTGGTTTTCATGGGGTTGGGGTTTATATGGGACAATTTGCGAGGTTTTGGGTATTTTATGGGACTGTTCGGAATTTCCGAAGGGTTGGTCAGTTTATAGGCTGACGATGGGGGAGGTTTTGTCAGGGTGTAGGCTGACGATTTGTAGGTTCATCGTCAGGTTTGAACTGACTAAAGCGGTATGATTCATCATTCATTATATGCGATAAGGGTGCTTATTGACCGATTTATCATTCATTATACCCGATTGCGTATAGTGCAAATCTACACACCTATTCCACACTTGCAACCACTCGCTGAAAATCCTCAATGCTCCTGATTACCTCGTAGCGATATCCTGCCTCTTGGACGACTCCCTGCCACCACTTCTGCGAAAGGGACTGCTTGCCTTTCTCGGCTTTAAACTCCAGCATCACCGCACCGGTTGGCGAGAGCCATATCATGTCGCTGACCCCTGCGACCACGCCCATGGCCTTCATCACGCTTCCGGCATAGGCATTCGGTGCGTTGTTGTTCACGGTGAACAATTGACCACGCTGGTCGGGAAAGTTGTTCCAGTGCCATTGGAAGCACTCGGCTTGAAGTTTGAACTCGGACATCATGACTGAAATACTTTAAATCGTTTTGCATTGTGGTAAAGCCAACCCCTCCGCCATCCCATGTAACTGACAAACTCTTCGGCCTCGGCCCTGCTCTTGCAGTTGTGCAACACCCAAAACGGACTGATGACCTTGGCCTTCGCCAGTTGAGCCTTTTGGTACATCGTGCTTTGCTTTGCCATCTCCATGCCTTGGGCCTTGGTTAGCATCTGCAAACTTACGACTTCACTCGGAGCCTTTGGCTTTCGCTCGTATTCGTAACCGCAATGCTTGCACTCCATCGCAGCCACCGGAATAATGGCCTCGCACTTCTTGCAGTTCTTCACCCCACCAACGCCAGCGGATTCCCGTTTGCGTTTCTTCTTCAGGGACCATTCCCGGTTGGTTTCCCAAAAGCCATGGGTCTGCACGTTGTTCCCAAAGTCCAAGACCGTGAACCGTGTCTTGGTTGGCGTTACCCTGGAGCCTCGGCCAACCATCTGCATAAACAACGGAAGGCTCGCAGTCGCCCGGTAGAGGATGACGACTTCAATTGTCGGTTCATCAAAGCCCGTGGTCATCAAGTCGCAGTTGCAAAGGATGCCATCGCTGGACTGCTTGAACCAAGCAAGGGTTTCGGCCCGTAAGGTCTTGGACATCTCTCCGTCAACGTGCCGGGCATTGAACCCTGCACCCTGCAAAGCATCGCAGACCTCCTTGCTCGATGCGATGTTGCTGGCAAAGACAATGGCCTTCTTGCCCGGGCAGACCTTGGCATAGTTCTGCACCACCCCGGCAAAGACCTTCCGCTCGCTGAATCGTTGGGCCATCTGCTCGGTGTCGTAGTCGTCGCCCTTCATTCGGATTCCGGAAAGGTCCTGCGTCATTCCGTAGGTCGTTGGCTCGGCCAGGTATCCTTGGCCGATTAGTTCCTGCACTTGCACCGGGGCATGAAGGGCTTTGTAGAATTTGGAGAGGCATTCCTGCTTTCCCCTCCGCAATGGTGTTGCCGTTGCACCGATGACCACGGCCTTGGGGTTAATGTACGGCAGCAGGGGGTTGAATGTCTGCTTGTGGGCTTCGTCAATGATTACGAGGTCCATCCGGGCCAATAGGTCCGTGTATTCGGTTGCGTCCTTCCTTCGGCTGAATGTTTGGGCCATCGCAATGAAGCAGTTTCCTGAAACATCCAGACGAGTCTTGCTTGCTTCAATGAGCGTTGGCTTAATTCCGAACTGGTCCAAGGCCCCGTTGGATTGCCGGAGCAGTTCCACCCGGTCCGTGAAAATGATAGCCTGCTTGCCTTTCTCTAAGGCCCGTGCCACCATGTAGGTAAACATGACCGTCTTACCGCTGCCGGTTGGGGAGCAGAGTATCAAGCGTCTTTTGCCCTCGGCAATGCTTGTCCGCATTTGGTCAATAGCGGTTTGTTGGTAGGGTCTAAGTGTGGTCACTTGTAGTTACTTTGAATTTGGGTGAAGTGACTACCAAAATCTGCGTTTTTGATAGCGTGAAGGGGGTTGTAGTCACTGTAGTCACTTTAGTTACTACTTTCTTTAGAGTATATATAATACACACACACACGCACACACACACGCACATATATATCCCTAACGAAAAAACGCATTTAAAGTGACTAAGTGACTACACTAAAAGGGATGTCGCTTATTATCAACTTGTTGAGCGTAGTCACTTTTATCCGCATTTCTGACCAAAAAGTAGCACGGAAGGAAATTCCGCTCTCTTCGTGTCATTTTCTTACAGCCAAGGGACTTGAGGACCGCTCCGAGTTTATGCGAACTGATGTGCTGCTTGGTGCAAGTTTCAATGAGGTCCTTGATTTCGGTATTGCTCATCCACTTGCCGTATGGGTCGCTATAATCCATCGGGATGGTGAACAGGTTCAAGAACATTTCTTTTTCAATGGCCGGCTGCACGTTGTGCATGGTTTGATTGTTCAGCATCTTGATTTCGGCCTTGGATAGTTGCCAGGCATCGGCCCCGTTTAATTTATAGGAATGGAGGCATTCAATAAACAGGTCGGTCTTGTCGATGGCTGCATAGGCATCCCAATCAATCTCGCTGATTACGATGGGCAGAATCCTACGGTTACCCGTTGGGTCGTTGATGACTTCCTCGTCGTTGCTTGTACCGCAAAGGACCGCATATCGGTTCAGTTCCTCATGGACCCGGCCATAGGGCTTTCGAATACTAAAGGTCTGCTTGGAGGAAAGTTCCTTGAGTTTCTTGGCTTCCTGCTTGGATTTGCCACCGAACTCGTCATCGCAGAGGATAATCTTCTTGCACATGAGAATTTCGTCATCCTTTCCGGCATCCAGTTTGGATTCCCCGTAATAGGCCCGAAGTTCATCAGGTAAGAGATGGCGAAAGAAGTTGGTCTTGCCGATACCCTGGTCGCCACAAAGCACCAAGATGGTCAATGAGTATTCCCCGTGCATACTTGCAATGACCGAGCATAGCCATTTGGTGATGCAGAGTTGAACAAACGTATGGTCCTGGTTGGTTGTTCGGATGCTTTTGGTCAATGCTTCAATGCACCCGGTCGGATTGCGATGGCCGTGCCTGGCAAAGAACTGAGTAAATGGATTGTACGTTGGGGTGAAGTCCGAATCCACTATAGCCCCAATTAGTTGCATGCTGACCTCCTTCTTGCCGAAGGCTTCGAGGCAGTCAACGTAAATGTTGTTCAGGTCCACATCGGTAATGGGTTGGCCTTTGTGTTCAATGCAACGAGTTACTGCATTGCGCTTTAGGTCGAATGACCTTAAGAAAGCCTTTATCTGCTTTATCGGTGTGTCCTCGGTATCAGCGGATTTCAGTTCCGTAGTATCAAGAGCCATGGTATTGGCAACGATTTCTTCGAGTCCATCGATGTCGATGTTGTCTATCTCCCGAAGCACCCGGACCGCTGCTTCGGTTGCTGCATTGATGTCCTTTGGACCGCCATTGGTCCCGACACGCATGCGATGGGACTTGGTTGTGGAAACGATGTGCTTGGTGGTTTTGGTTTGAATCTCGATGCCTGCATTCTTGGCAATCCACATGAAGGAAGCGAAGGTTACTTGGTTTTGCTTGGATTGGCAGAGTTGCTTGTACTTGCGGTCGCAGGCTTCCGGGTTGTACTTGGGCGACATGGCACTAACCCGATGGAATAGGTCTGCACCTGGCTCGTGGTATTTTGCAGCAATGGCAAAGCCAATCTTGACCCAATCGGCATAGGAATCGGTCAGGTCAATCCGCTTGGCCTCGATTTGCTGGAGGATATGTTCGACATCGTGTTCCCCGTGTGGGTAGAACTTTGGGACTGGTGAAGCCTTGGCTTTGGGTAGGTAGGTCTTAAATACCGGAACAGGCTTGTCGGTGATGAATGCGTCCGGGTCAAAACTCACAAACCGCAAACGGCTCACGTCTTTGCAAGCAGGGTCCACGATGATGTGATAACGGTCTGCAAGGCGTTTCTCCAAAGCAAAGAAAGCGTCCAAGTGTCGGTCCGGTTCAATGCGGTAATAGGCTGCATACCCTTGGCCCCCGGTGCTTTGGTGCAGAGCGTAGAGGTGTTCGTCCTGCCGAATTGCAAGCACGTCAACGCCTTCGTTGTCCTTGGCATCGATGTCAATGCAGATGATGCCCGAATGCGTTTCAAGCCCTTCTTTGCCTTGCTTCTTGAACTTACCGCTGGGCGTTACGGCTGAAAGCCTGCGTTTGGTTTCTTCGGTCTTGGCTTTGCGGTAGGCCATGACCTCGGTGTAGTAGATGCCGTCTTTGATGTCCTGAATGTATTGGACGAAAGGCATATGGTCTTCGGGGACATTGTTTCGCACACCGCCATTGGTGGACGCTTTGAACATTGATATTTCTGCCATGGCATAAAAAAAAATACCCCGACTGATAGCAGCAGCCGGGGCAGGGGTTAGAGAATGAACCCTTTATCGGTAGCATCACTTGGCTGCTATACAAGTAATGCGTCTAATGGTAAATGTAGTACGCCTGCAAATTTACACTAAAAAGGCATATCACCGTCTTGGGGTGCAAAATTTCCACCGCTGGTCTGCGTCTGCATCGGCTCCATATTCCCACTAATAAATTTTTTGCCATTGGATTCCTTAATCCATCCTGATTGCCTCATTTTAGTTCCATCAGGTAAAATCACGTATCCTCGGTAATCGGGACGCTTAGGGTTGTCGCCTTTGTCGTTGACGAACAGGGTGAAGGTGTTGGGTTGGGGGGTGTAATTGCTCATGGTTGGGGGTTTTGAATAAATTGTTTAAGTTCGTTAATGTTTATTTTTAATTTTTCTCCAAAAATGCCTTCAAGAATCATTACAAGTTGTTCAGTTGTAAATGATTTTTCTGCTAATTGGTTTTCAACTATTTCAGTTTTTGCTTTGCTTTTGTTTACCCTATCCGTTTGGTTTTGATGGCATTGTCTTATTTGCTCAATAGTAGGCCAATTATCCGAATTTTTTGTAATCACAAACTGTTTTCCTTGTGTAGGAATTTTCTTTATCAACCCAATTTCAATTAAATCTTTGTAGAAATCGGACCCAACGTTAAACATTGCACGGATTGCAGGTAATTCTTTTGACTGTATACCATTAAAACTTTTGTAAAAAATAGTAATAGCATAAGCATAAATCTGCAAGTCTTTTTGTGTCTTGTCAGTAATGACGGTGGTTGTGCGTTTTTTCTTCATGGTTTGGGGTTTAGGGATTTGGGTTGTAAATGGTTGGGATTGGGGTTTCGAGTTTGTGATAGTAGGATTTAGTTACTCCGACATAGCCGGACTTGAGTAGGTCGTGCAGCACCCGGTAGGTATAGCGTTCTTTATTGCCCAGCAGTTCAGCAATCTGCTTGGCTCGGTAGGGGCGGTCGCATAGCAACCTGTAAACCCTTACGGCATCGGAGGCTCTTCTCATTTGAAACTAACGGCTATGGACGCTTTGGTGGCCTTGGCGGTGCAGACTGGAACCTGCTCGCCTGTGGATTCGTCAAAGATAACGGTCTTGCCTGCTTGGCGAAAGGCTATTTTCAGCAGTTCCTCCCTCGCTTTGAGTTGTGCTTTGAGGTCGGCATACACTTCGTCTTCCTCGTAGTTCGGGGTCAGGCTACCTTCCTTGAGGGTAATCTCTGCACCGAAGGCTTGGAAGGTCTTGCCGTGCTTGGAGGCTTCGTCGGCAACGGTCTGCTCTGTGGCCTTGATGGTGGCCTCCAGAGCCTTGACGATGGCTTTCAACTTGATGTGGGCCTCGATGGGATTGACCTCGCCATCATTGATTCGGTCGGTCAGTTGCTGGGCGATTTGGGCTATCTCTGCCTTGCAGATGTCGCTCTTGGGGATGGTTATGAGGGTTGGGTAGGTCATGGCTTGGATTTGAAGGTGTCAAAGATTTGGTTGCAATACTGCCCGTAAGGGATGCCGATGGCATTTGATAGGTCGATGCACTCCCCCAAGGTCAGGTGGATGACGAGGGTTTTCTCGGTCAAGGCCCTAACCAAGTCAAGGCCAATAGTCGGGAATCTGTCTTTGAACTCAAGGAGTTTCCGAAACTCGTCTGCGTTCATTTGTTCGAGTAGGTTCATGATTTAAGGTTTGGGTTTGTGATTTGACGGAATTGTTCTAAGGTTATTTTTTTGTAAGATGTGTAGGTGAGCCTAAATGAATCTTCACTCGCACAATAGATATAACTATTATCGTATGGATTCTTTGAAAGCAACAAAGAATTTAGGGGCAAAAAATCCTCTTCTTTATCTTCTTTGCGTATCCATTTGCTTTTTGTGGCTTTCATTCGCCACCACGTATTAAGTTCTGCTTGGTTCTTTTGAGTTACAGGTATGTACCATTTTTTGGGGGCATTCATTTTTTCAAGTAGGTTCATGGTTTTGCAAGTTGGTTTTGGATGAATTGAATGCCTTTCTCGAATCGTGCAGGGGTCATGTGGTCAATATCCTTCATAAACTTGGCGGCCTGCTCCTTTGGCAGTTTGTCAAGCAATGCAAGGAAGTCAGCCTTGAGCGTTGCGGTGGTCAGTTCGTCGTAGGAAGGGACCAGTCCGAGTTTGTCGTTGAGGTCGCCAAGGCCCTGCTGGGCGATAGCCATCTGCACCTCGTTGGACGATGCGATGCTCGTTTCGATTCCGATGCCGATGCAGGCCAAGGCACGGCCCCAAGCAGAGGTTTCGCAGTTTTCGACGTAACTCGTCTTGTTAATCATTGACGAGGTGCGGTCCTCGGAGGCGTGGCCCGTAGCACGGATGCGACCTTCGTTGTCCCGGATAACTGCACGGACGCAGCAGCGGTCGGGTTGCAGGTCGATGAGTTCAGATTCCAACGACCAGCCTGCGTAGGCCGGTTCGTTGCGGAAGTACAGGAGGCGTTGATTGACTTCAACGTAGTCCTTCCCTTTGATGTTGGTGGTTTTGAATTTGTGGGTTGTCATGGTTTTGAGGTTTAGTTGGTGATGAGTGCGAAGATGAACCTTCCGAAGAAGGCGATGCCGGTCATGGTTGCCAGCATGATGTAGCCCGTTACAAGGGCTGCTTTGAGTTTGGCTTGGGTTTGGTTGTTCATGGTTTTGAGGTTTGAGGTTTGAGTTATTTGTGTTTTTTGATATAGATTCTTTTGTCTTCGTATTGTTGGAAGGCGTGGAACGGTGCTACATACCTTATCGCTATATATGCGCCCTTACTTCTCCACGAATACTGATGGTCGATATCTTTAAAAAAAAAGAAGGCAATTACTTTGCAATTTTGTTGCTCAAGTTCGGACACGGCTGCATTAACCCTGTCTTTTAGCAGTCCTTTTATTTGTTCTGGTTGAATTTTCATAAAGTTGGTGTTTGAGGTTTGAGGTTTAAAGAATGTGCGTTGGCGAGTCGCACCCCTCGGTGGGTTAGAGTTTAAAGTCCTGAATTTTTATGCCGTTTGAAGTTGGGTAATTCCCACAACCATCCTGCCATACTTCCCAAACTACACCGTTTACGTTGTAGTAGGTGTCGTTCCCTTTCATCCCAATATAGGATGAGGTTCTGTTATTGCTAATAAACTCGGCTGCTGCGATTGTCATTTCTGGGTTTGTGTAGATTGATGTTTTCATGGTTTTGAGGTTTAGTGGTTGGTTTGTAAAGCAAAGATATAACGCCCCGACCTATTTTGTGCCACCTCGTAGCAAAATAATTTTATACCCCCCGTTTTATTGCGATTTGGGGCGGTTTTCCTACATTTGTAGAAACCTAACCCATGCCCGAATACCACTCTTTACGACCTGCCAAGGCCCTGACCAACGCCTTGGAACGGCTGATGATAGCCATTGACAACGCTGATTTGGAAGGCAACCACGCCCTGCTGCTTGAATACCGGAAAGCCTGCGAGTTACTTGGCTACGACCCTGCTATGGCTCAATGGGCAGGAACCAAAGAGGTCCACCTATCCAGCGGTCCTGACGTTGCCGACCCCATAGCGGTCAATTACTTCCACAAACTAAACCCCGAAGAATGAGAACCATCACCCACCTCGTCGTCCATTGTACGGCCACCCCGAAGAACACGACCATCGCCAGCATCCGCAAGCATTGGAAGGAGGCCCTTGGATGGAAGTCGGTGGGCTACCATCGCATCATTGATTCAACCGGGAATGTAACGGTCTTGGCTCCTGATTCAGCCATTACCAACGGAGTGCAAGGACACAACGCTACGAGCCTCCACGTGAGTTATATCGGAGGCAAGGACAAAGATGACCGTTCTATCGGCCAACGTCAAGCGATTGCCGTGGTGCTGCTTGATTGGCTTAAGAAGTACCCTACCGCAAGGATATGCGGACATAGGGACTTCCCCGGTGTAACCAAGGACTGCCCTCGCTTTAATGCCGAGAAAGAGTACGGCTACCTCTACCTAACTGCCAGCGGTGTAGAACCTGTCGCAGGGGGCGAAGGAGGCAAAGACCTGTAACTCGGGACCTCTTCGGTCCTTGCCCACAAAGCGTCCTGCTTCGAGGGTCATCCAATATCCACCCAAAGGCTTCGGGCCTCTTCCACGTTCAACGTGAAAGCCCATGTACCCGTCTGCCCATTCTTCCTTGTAAGTCGCAGTCCTGACTTGGTGAACAGGCTTTTGAAGAATCTGGTGGGTATTTCGCACATAGCGGTTGACGATGTTTTGGTGATAGTATAGTTCGTGAACGTGGCCCTGCCATGTGCAGTCGTAGCCTTCAATGCTCGCAAGGATGCGCTGGTCTGAAATTACTCCCTTGGTGATGACCCCTCCGCCTGCACTCCCATGATAATAATGCATTACGAAGTTGCAGCGATGGTCGGGGTCGTAAACCATCTTGAAGTCTAAGACACCGCCATAGCCCCCGACTTGAATGTCGGTCTTGCAGGTGTGGTTGAGGATGGTTGCGAAGCGAAGCAGTATGTCCGTTTCTTGGTGTTGGATGATGCTTGTTTCGTGGTTGCCGTAGCCAAGGACCAGCAGGAGGTCTGCATAAGGTCGGAACCATTCGACGGCCGTGTCAACGATGGAATCAAGATATCGCCCGTTGTTGTGTTCGGGTCGGATGTCGTCCTTGCTCCTGCGAGGGTCGCCCTTGCCTTGCATCAAACAAAAAAAGTCCCCATTAACGAGGACTTTCGCACCTCTGCGTCTTGCTTCTTCGAGGTGGTTCTGCAATAGCGAGCGGTCGCACTTGGGGTTATCCCAGTGCAGGTCGGAGAGCAGCAGAAACTCTTGGGTTCGTCCGCACTCAATGGCGTGGACGTTTTTGGAATGCTTGGTTACTTTCATACGAGGTTTTTCAGTTTGGCATTCTCGGCTTGGAGTAGGTGGATGGTGTCCTCCATTTCTTCCAATCGTTGACGCAAACTTACTACCTCGTTGCGAAGTTGTGTTAATTCCTTGTTTTGGGACTCGCTGGTAGCCTGCCACATAGCAAGGACCGCTTGGGCTTGCCTCACTTGCAGGGAGTCCGATTCTACACGGCCCTTGGTGAACCAAGCGACCGCTCCACCCACGATTGCTGCAACGCTCCCGACGATGGTGGTTTCGATTAGGTTCACTTCTCGACCTTTGTTTTATCTATGGCCATCCAACCTACTGAAAGCAAGGTTAATACTGAACCGATGATTTCTTGAAGGGACTCGGTGTCTAACAAGCCTTTGGCGACGAGGGTTCCACCGATGAAGGTTAACAGGTGGCGAAGGAGAGCGATGACTGCTGATTTCATAAAAGGGAGTTTTGGAGTTTCGGGGTTGCGTTTGCGGAAGATTCTCATAGTGATTTGTGTTGGTGGTAGTCCTCGGTGTATTGTTCCTCCCAACCTGCAAAGGCGTGGACTCCGCAGGGTTCGGGCCAAGTTTGGTCTTTTGTCCAGTTCTTCGGCTCGTCGCCTTCCCATAAGACATCAACGCACCAAGCCTTTGGATTTGCAGGGTTGATATGTCCAAGTTCCACAACCGTGCGAGGCTCGACCTCCGAGTCGTTAATGGTTCGGAAGTCAGCGTAAACTGCGAATTCGTATTTTCTGAATGTAGCCATTAGGTCGTAAGGGCTTGGAGTTGAGCGTTGGTTAAGCGAGTTGTGTAGAGGGCAGCAGCACTAATCCTTTGGTTGCCTATCCCCTCAAAAAATACAGTCGGGTTTATATTAATCTGATTTAATGCAGCAGTAAAAGAGAATGCGGTTGAACTCGTCCCAATTTGAACCCCATTGATATACAAA
>Ga0222712_10004520_pt1 | contig 14521 bp, 17 predicted proteins | sample C33_657DmetaG_FD_165043 | JGI IMG/M metagenome (GOLD analysis project Ga0222712, IMG submission 165043) | Estuarine water microbial communities from San Francisco Bay, California, United States - C33_657D | ecosystem: Environmental > Aquatic > Marine > Unclassified | place: USA: California... | reverse complement strand
GTTTGAGAATTTTTAAGGAAAATTGCTCTAAAAATTTTATCTTCAAGCTCTTCACTAATTCCTCGATTGCATATCTGAACACTTCGAAATTGTTTATTAGTTATAAATTGCCCAAACTTTGCAACAGTACCTTCAACCCATTTAGTCGAATCTTCTATAATCTCTTTACATTCTTGCGGAGTAAAAAGAGGTATTGAAATAGTTTGGGCTACCATTATTCCTTGCCATTATAAATGTTTTCTTTTAGGTATTGATAATGTGAAGGAGCAGTTTCCATTAACGAATTAATGTACTCTTTCTTTTGATCCCAATAGTCTTGTGTTTGTGTCGTAATAAACTCAGGAGCTTGTCCGTGTCTTGCAGTAATTAACTGACGTACGATATCTAATTGAGTAGGACTCACTGGGAACACATTCATACCTACCATAATGTCTGGCATTCCGCCCATTGACTGGTCTCCGGGCATATGGTGAGTTTGCAATAGTTTGATAGCTAAGTCGCTTGCAGAAGATGGAATCTGATTAAACTTGCGATCAAGCATTAATGGATCCATTTCGATCTGCTCTGTAATGTACTTCCAATACGGAGTATCACGACGTGACGAAAACACATAGTGATAAGTGACAAAATTTCTGAAACTATCCATTACATAGTTAGTAATAAAATTAAAATTATCTACGTGAATTTTATTGATTTGTCGATTATGCAGTGTTTCGCACAATTTTAAAAGCATTTCTTGTACACTTAATAGTCCAGTACTTTCTAATGGTTCAACAAACGCATAAGAAAGTCCAACGCCGACAACATTCTTTTCCCATGCTCTTTTATGGATACCATTTTTAATTTCAATTAATCTAAACTCTAAGAATTTACTTCTTACAGGGTTAACCATACGCATATTAGGACCATCTAAATGTGCCATATATTCTTTTAATGCGTCTTCTTTGCTGATAAATTTATCACAGAATACATAGCCACTACCGATTCGATTATATAGTGGAATATTCCAAACCCAGCCGTTATCAATTGCAGTACAATTTGTTACGTTTTCCATTTCAATTTGTTTATCTGCATACGGAATATGTGTAACCCAAGCATAGTTATTTGGCAAGTGTGTTGAATAAGATTCAAATTCTACACCCATAGTCTGTTCTAGTAACAAAGATCTAAATCCGGTACAGTCTATGTATAAATCTGCTTCAAGAACATCGCCGTTGCTCAATCGTAAACCGTCAACATAGCCGTCTTCTGCTACTAAAACTTCTTCTATATGAGCTGAAATATGAACAACACCATTAGGAACACAAACTTTTTCTTTTAAAAATTCACCAAACAATGTTGCATCCATGTGATAAGCAGAATCGTTAGTCCAGCTGAATCCTGGAAGCTGTCCGTCCTTATTATCAAATATTTTATTTTGATAAATCATTGGCATAGAACTGTAAACACTTTCGTAGAAGTCGTTATTATCTAACTCAGGATTTAGAACTTTTTTAACATACCAATCAGTTGCACCTTGTTGTGTATTTTGCAAATCTTTAATACCAAAAGGATAATAAAATGTCTTGCCTTTTTCGTAAAAGTCAGTAAACTTGATAGCTAGTTTGTATGTAGCATTACAGTACTCCATCCAGTCTTCATCTTTAAGGCCAAGCAAACCCAAGTACTGATTGATAGTTCCTAGTGTAGATTCGCCAACTCCAATAATTGGAACATCTGGCGATTCAACTAGTGCAATTTCCATGTTAGGAAACTGCTTTGATAGCATAGCTGCGCTCATCCAGCCAGAGCTGCCGCCACCCGCAATAATAATTCTTTTAATAGGTTTTTTCATGTGAATGTCCTTAAATCCTCTCCGATATTTAGTGCTGTATTTTAGATGTAGCTTATGTTTTGAACGCTAGTATCTCGCCAATAATTTCTATGCAAATTAAACGAAATTGAAATTCTAGTGTCATCTGTTTTATTTTTTTCAACAGAATGCAATAGCCATCCTGGAAAAAGTAATAGCTTTCCCACTGCTGGTTTTATATCGCAATGTTTTTCTGCCACGTTTCCAAACGGAAACATTTCTTGTGCCATCCAAGGAACAGGATGCATAATACTAAAAACCCCATCGTTACCTGTTGTTTGATAATAATAAGTTCCTGATATGAATGCATCTTGGTGTTGATGCCATTCTTGCCCTTGATCTTTGCCTGTTTTATTAATCCAGCTATGTCGCAACGCTATAGGAACAGGATGCCAGGATTGTGTTGCATCAATGTATTTTTTAACATGTTGTTCAATATATCTTTTTAGATTTACTAATTCAAAATCTTCAATAGAATTTACTCGTGATTTTATATTGGTCTGCACACCGTCAAACCAACCTGGTGGATTTTCAAACACATCTGTTTGTTCAATTAAGGGTAATTTTTTCTTAATCTCGTCTTGAATAAGAAAAATTTCTTGAGAGGTTCCTTGGTGCTCATATATCAGAGTTGGAAAAAGTGCTCGTATTGGCATTATAGTCCTTTATCTTTTAATATTTTTTTACGTTTATAATATTGTCCGTTTAATGTAAACGGCACACTTCCGACTTGTTTCATATATTCATCGTATCCAACTGTATGCATTTTAATTTCAATGTCTGCTTCAGATAACGGAATAACATGAGCTAATTCTTTACCAGCAGGAATTGTTACATCTTTAGGAAACATTGTTTTTGGAACCAACAAATTAACACTAGTAGTATGTTGATATTTGTAATCAACAACGCCGTTGACAACAAACGGTTTAAATTCATCATCGTGCCAGAATGTATTGGTATATAAAAAATTAACTCCTGTCTTTTCTTTAATTTTCCAAGGACTGTTTAATTTTAAATGATGATATCCTTTGAGATATTCTCCCCACTGTTTAGGATGATGCGCTTCTGCATCTTCTTCAGGAAACCATTTTAGACTGCCACTTTCTGTTCCGATCCAGTATTCTTCCCAACTTTGTATGATAAAACCAGTCCTATAAAGTGTACCAACACCAGGGCAAGTACGCATTGTTCCTCGCATTGGACCGTTATGTTTTATAGTTACCGGCAAGTTTTTCCAAAAAGATGGAAGACGATCTTCTGCATAAAGAATAGGAAAAAGTGTTTCCACTTCGGGATGATGTGTAAAACAATCTAAAACAATTTTTGATTTTTTAAAAAAGAATGAAAACATATCTGTTACCTGTAATTTTTTTTAGAGTGAAATAAAGATGCATACAACCCCGACCAATATGAATTAAGACGATATTTAAAACTAGACCTACTCCACTCTTCAAGATCAGTTACATGCTTAACTTCCATCTTCCAGTCATCTCGTTTAAACGGAAATACTACTACTAATGGATCTCCGGGAAAAATAGTAAATGATTTTTCCTTTATTAGTCCTACTAATCCGATTGGTTCATCGTGTTTGTCAGTATCAACAACACCTGGAAAAATTGAAAATTCTTTTCTAAATCGATAAAACGGATCAAAAAGCATACAGCTATAACCTGGAGGAGTTTTTATATGCCAAGGCTGATTTATTTTTAAGTAATGATGTTTCTTCCCGTCGGATGTTTTAAAAGGCGCCTGATACCAAGGATGCTTACCAATATGTTTTTCAGTATTTCTACAACGATAATCAAACCCTGTAATAAACTTTTCATCTACATATTCTTTAATTTGAATTTCATAAGTTGCTCTTATAATGTAACCAGTTGTCATATAATCTAACACTGGAACACATCTTTTAATACTTGGAGTATTAGGTTTTGTATACGGTTCAATTTCGGGAATTTCGATAGGAGTATCTTTATACCATTCGGGTATTAACTTTCCAGCAGGCACAGGCGGAAAAGAATCTATCGTTTCTAAATCGCTAGTAGAAAATGTTATTAGATTAGTCATTTAAATTTTTTTTCAGAGTGGAATAATTTTTTGTATGCATTAAACAGATAAAATTTAGATTTATCTAATATAGTAGTTGATGTAAATTCTGCTTCCCAGTTATCACGTTTAAACGGGATGATCTGTACAAGCGGGTCTCCACAGAAAAATCTAACTTCTTCAACATTTCCTGTCAAGTACCCAACTACTGGAATTTTTTGATTAAATTTATCAGTGTCTATAATTGCTGGCATTATACTAATATCTTCTCTAAACAGATAATAAGGTTGTATAACCAAGCAACTATATCCAGGCGGAGTTTGTATAGACCACTCGGAATTAAATCTAAAATAGTTCTTTAAACTCTTTTTATCTTTAGAACGCATTGGGCACATGTTTTCACTATATATCGCAACTGCGTTATTAGGATGCAACCCTTGCATATCGTCAGTTTTTTTTGGATCGTTTAGTTTATTTCCTATCATGCTGGCAGTAGTGATGCCCATTTTAGGAATAAAATTTTCAATTTTTTCACTAACTCTGACTTCGTATGTTGCAGGCAGAATATAACCGGCTGTTAAAAAATCTTCTACTGGTACACAAGCTCTTATATTTTTGATAGCGTCTTCGTCGAACCCATATGAATCCTTGGCAGAAGGTAAAGTTGAATACCATTCGGGTATCAAATCCTTGGTCGGAATTGGCTTCCAATTTTGCAATGCAGTTTTATCTTCTATATTAAACTTAATCTTCATTGTTTATTCTCGGGCAACTCGTCGACTTCTAAAAGCCAGGTAGTTAAAATATATTTGTTAGAATTGCCAATAGGAGGATTTCCTCTATGGGTGTGGGTCCAATCTGCAGGCCATATTAGCAGTTTATTTTTCTTTGGCTTAATTCTTGTATTCTGATATAAGAATTCTGTTTCGCCTGCATCTTCTATATCGTTCATGTATAACTGTACTACAATTTTCCTACGCCCATCGTCGCCTAATGCTTCATAATGCCATTGATGAAATCCTCCGCCTGGCATAATGCGTTTCATTTTAATTTGATCAACTTTATATGTTTTTTCCTGCAAAATACTAAATTTTTCAAAATAGATAGGAACTATTTTCTTCCATAAAACTTCTAAAAAATGATTCATATACTCTGGAGGTAGTGTATTAACTACAGCAGGACTTAAAAAATATAATTGTTCATCGTCCTTCCAGTGCTTAGGAGTTGCATCTTGTTGATGCAACGCTAGTGAGCTTGTTTTGTTATAGTAATTGATAACATCTTGGAAGTAGGCATTTTGAAAATAATTTTCAAAAACACCAATGAAACCTATGAATTCGTGTTTTTCAAAATTCATTTTATGTCCAACCTATAGTTGCCTGCTACAGAAATTCTCACATCATCTGTACTGTAGAATGGATATACTTGATGCTGTAACTCTGATGGAAATATACAAATTTTTCCTTCTAGTGTTTTATCAACTGGAATAGGATAGTTATTAACTTTTCCAAGAGCATCGGTATACACAAATTCAAAGTTAGCTGTACGATTTTTAATCAAGTCCGGATTTGCAGTATTATCTTTTTCATCAGTCATTGCAAAAGGAACTTTTGCCCAAATTACAAAACTGTAAAGTCCACTGTGATTATGTAAAGGTAAAAACTCTCCTTTACGCTGAATGTTTACCCATATACGTTCAAGTGCAATTTGTAACTCTTTGCCTTCGACATTGGCAGAATAATTAAAGATTCTGTCAAAATACTGATAACGAGATTCATATTGATGTACTAATTTTAATATTTCTGCATCAAGCAACGACACTAGTTCTTTACTAAACTCGTAATCGGCAGAATAACCTAATTTTTTCTTTTGATATAGGCGTAGTAAGTCTTTAGATTCATCAGGAGTAGATTTAAAATCTGCAGCAAACCCATCAACTTCTTGTTTTATTCGTTGGAACAGGAATGGATTAAAGTTATCCACATAAATTCCAACGTTAGGCAAGTCATAAAAGCTCATATTACTAATTATCATAGATAATTAGGGCTGTTTATAATCGTGGTTACTTAGAAGTTCGACGTAGGAAATCGATAAAATCATGATATTTCAAATTGGATCGAAGTTTGTTATCTACTACAGTTTGGAATCCGTCTATAGTTTTCTTTACGTCTCTTAAACTTAGTATTTTTACTTCGTTACCATCGAATATTTTTCGAGAAGTTTCAGGAGCCAATCGATTTGTACCTGCAAGTACATATGACCATAAACTCATATCAGGAGCACCAAATACTAAACTAAAGTCTCTGTTTGTGGGCATTTTTGTTTTAGACATCTCTAGAATATCTTGAACAAACGGAGTCATAGTTGCACCAGATTTGATGTATTTCCAAAATTCGCTGTCATCTCTTCCGCCCATGTAATGCGCTACTAGAAAGTCTTTAGTAGTGTCATATAATTCAGCCATGCGTCTATTATAACTTCTCATACTACCAGGATTAAGTGTTTCGTCAACTGTAGGCATTAAAAACTCAAATGTAAACATTAGTATTTGAGCAACAGTAGTGTGGATACTGGTTGCCTCTAACGGTTCAGCAAATGCAGCGGCTAATCCAATAGCTAGACAGTTTTTATTCCACAAATTTTCTAATCGACCAGTGTCAAATTTTAAAACTCTGATAGGTTCAATTGGCATGCCTAGTGTTGTTTCTATCTCTGCTTGAGCTTGATCTGCTGAAATAAAATTATCATCAAATACATAGCCGCATCCTTTACGATGCTGTGTTGGGATTTGCCACATCCACCCTGAAGATTGTGCCCATGCAGTAGTCCAAAGTTCTGGGTATTCACCTTCTTTATAAGGTAATAAGAAAGGCATTGCTGAATTAACAGGTAAATTTTCTTTGTAACTAATCCACTTTGTGCCTAATTTTTTCATTAATACTTGACGGAAGCCGCTGGCATCTATAAAGAAATCACCGTCTACAACTTTTGCAGATTTTAATAATAAGGATTTAATGTGTCCGTCTTCTCTTAGATTTACATCAACTACTTCGTCGTCTAGTACTGTAACTCCTGGACTTTTTGTGGTAATCTTTTTAAAATATTTTCCAACTTCGTGTGCATCAAAATGAAGGGCTGTTTCTAAAGTATCAAACTTAAATGTATTTTTATTAAAATTTGATATGCTTTTTTCCATTGCTTGCCCGTGTTCGGAACTCATATGTACCATGTCAGGGTGTGTGCTATGATAGTGTGCAAAAATATAATCTACAGTATAGTTAGTGGTAGGAGCACCGCCAATAGGACCCATGTAGTGTTCACCACGTTTAGTCCAGTCTTGATGTTTAATTCCATATTTTAAAGTTGCACCTGTTTCTCGTAAAAAGTCGAGTAAATCACAATCAAAATCGTACATGAGATTCTTAAGAACAGATGTTAACAAACCTGTTGACCCTTCTCCAGCACCGACAATTCCTATTGCCGACGATTCAATAATCGTTATTGAATGCATAGGTGCAACTTTACTGATTATTAATGCAGAAACCCAGCCCGCTGTTCCGCCGCCTACAATTACTATTTTCATTTAATACCCTTCTACGTTGTCAAATTGCAACATTATGTTTAATGGAACAACTACCCTTAGCTTACCGCTTGTATGTTCTGGAGTGTGATGATCTAACCAAGAAGGAAAAAATACAATATCCCCTTCTTCAACCACTACTGATTTTTCTGTTGGATAATACATTTCAGGCAGATAATTTCTATTTTTAGTTGGAAGAACAGATTTCATCATTCTAGCATTTGGATTTAAAAACACTGTTCCAGGAGCATTGTCCTCCATAACAACATAGTGTACAGCTGACCATTGTATGGTTGTTGGACCGCCTGTATGATCGTGTGCAAACTGTGATGTTGAATGAGTCATCATACCATACCAACAAGTAACTTTATATGTCCATCCAAGTGAAAAATCAATTCCAGAATACTCTAAAAATTCTTTTATGTCATCGTCATAAAATTGAGACAACATTTTCCAAGGTGCTTTTACTGCTCCTGGAATATAATCTGTGTATGCATTAGTTAACTTATCGTTAACTCCTTCTTTTAAAAAATGAGGATATACATTATCCATTAAATATTTTTTAATTTTATCATGATTGCGAAATTTAAGTTTTGCTATAGGTACAGCAAATAATGGCATAGGTGTAATGTTAGACATGTTAATCAATCCATTTAAAGTTCATGTCAACATCGGGTCTGTCATATTCGTAATGATCTATGAAAAATAACAAAGTAGTCCTAAGTTTTCCGTCCGTTGTTTTAAACGTATTTGGCCTATGCCACAAGTTTGAATCATATGCAATTAGTCTGTTATATACATTGCCTATTCTTATAGTTTCTTCAAAGTTAGAATGATTGAGTTTTAAATCTTCTTTGTATTGATCAGTTACAACGCTGGTTGTATTAAATTCTTTCCTAGAAGAAAAATCAGTAGTTGTAAAATCTTGTGAGCCATGTTTTAAAAAGATAGAAGTACCGCTGTCAAAATTTGATTCATTTGGATTCAAGTATACTAGTCCTGCAAGACGAACATCATCGTTGTGTATCCAACCGCTGTTTGCAAATTCGTCATCATACACTTCGTTGATATGAAAACTAATATGTGTTACAAAGCGACAAATTCCTGGAAAAACTTCAAGTGCTATTTTCTTAGCAAAAAATATTGCAAAATCTCTAGTCACAGTATCTGTAGATTCTAATAAGTTAATTGTACGTTTTCCAGGATATCGGTCTGATTTAGTATATTCTTGTTGTTGAGCAAGAGTTAATATTTTATCAGGATTGTTAAAAAAGTTGTTTTTACAAACAACTACTCCGGCCAAAGGATGATTAGTTTTATCAAAATTAAAAATTGTTTGCGAACTGTTCATGCCAACTTCCTGCTAAGATTAAACACCATAGTAATTCTGCCTTCTTTATTATGTGTTTGAGGAACAACATGAGGTATCCACGATTCCCACATTAATAACAATCCTTTTTTTGGTGTAATTAAAATTTCTTCAATATTAGTAGGAGTGTCTCCTAGTCTAGGTAACATGGTAAATTGTCTAAAAGGGCGAGGATCACTAATAATTAACGGTGCTGATCCTTCCGGAACTTGAAGATACAGTAGACCAGATAATATAGAATTTGGATGTGTGTGGGATTCGTGATAGTTTCCTTCAAACATCTCACTTACAAATACTTGAGTTTCAAAATTAATTTGCTGCTCATCGTATCCTAGTTGTCTAAGATAATTTCTAGCTGTTTTATGTACAAGATTCTTAAAAGGTTCTATGTCAGATTGTTGACCTAATTGCATCGATGTGTCAAAAGTATTTTTGTAGCCCCAGCGATGTCTTACATAATTTGGGTCAGACAAATATTTTTTTGCTACAGGCAACATTGCATCCGCTAATACCAAATGGAATTCTGAAAGGATTGCTGTAGGAAAATGATATTGTATCATACTAGTCCGCTACCGTGCCTCTGTAAATCAAACGCATGATGATAGTTTGGTCCGTAAACTTTTACATAATGTAAAAATGCCTGTACGCACTCATTTCCTGTAAATTTTTCACGCCAGTGCGGAGAAATAGCACCTTTATAAATCACTGCCTCACCAGATTTTAATGTTGCACTAGCAATCGTGCCGTCTGGTTTTGTAAAAAAAATTGGCCACTCGTCGCCACTTAAATTTAAACTTATGCTAATTTCACACGCTTCAGCATCTGTATGTGGCAACAGTTCTGCCCCGTGCTTATACCAACGTGCATAACAATATGTAGGATATAATCGTTCTCCTAACAAATCATTAAGATAAAATATTTTTGATATTAATATTTGATCAATTAACGGGTGACCGTATACTGCTGGACTGCCTGGCACTTGTGTATCAGGCTTGGCAAAACTTTCAATGCAATGTTTTTTAAATTCTCGCGCTGCATAACTAGATGCATCCTTGTGCAAAAATTCTGGTACTACAACGTAGTTGTTTTGTTCAAGTTCTGCACGGATTGGGTTCATTGTGGATCCGGTTCTACTATACACCAAACATCAGATTCTGGCATGCACCAATAAGTTTCGCCGCCTACACCAACCTTCGATCCAGCAGCAGGGTGACATAAAATTTCATCTCCTACTTTTACAGTCATCGGAATTAGTATAGCTGTTTTTTCTGAATATTTTCCAGGACCTACTGCCATAACAGTTGCTTTTGATGTTCTTTCATCAACAGAAGTTGGAGCAAGTACAATACCACCGGTTGATACTTGTTCTGGCTCGTGTCGCTTGACTAAGATTCTGTCATGAGCTGGTTTTAAAATTGGCATCGATATCTCCTTAAATTAAATTAATTATTTCAAATACTGTTTGTAATTTTGTTCGTATTGTTTTATTGTTAAAACTATTACGCAACCCTTGATGCAATGGCTTTGGTGCATAGTCTACTGTGGACCAAGCCCATGCACAATGTTCTTCGCTTAGTATAGGCAAGAATTCATCTTCTATAACACAAAGGTATGTGTGAAAATTAAAGACTTTATCGTTAGAAACAAATGTTTCCAACGGAACAGTTTTAATTATTTTTGGAATAACACCAATTTCTTCTTGGATTTCACGCTGTAACCCTTGCCAAGGATTTTCATTTTGTAAGTTTGTTCCGCCTACTAAACCCCAAGTTCCGGCATGTTTGCCATGAGCTTTTTGCAATAACAGAAATCGTCGTGTTGATTTAGCGTAGAATAATGCTCCGCTACAAACAATTCTATCTGTTACAGTTCTAGTCTCCATTCGCCTGCTCTATACTCACCTTCAAAGGATTTTGCCCAATAAACGCCATTCCAGACGTACTGAACTCCAGTGTATATATTAGTTTGATAGAGTAAGGTGTCTGATTCTTGAGCAGCATTAAAAATTATATTCCACTCAGAACCAGTCCATTCAATGATGTCGTTTGCACGAGCAACAAAATCATTGCCGCCTGTAGATTTCCATGCATCAGGACCGTCTTCGTTGTTAATGAATCCAATATCTTCAACAATTAAGAATCTGTCTCCAGCTATAACATTCTGCATACCGTGCCCTGGATAAACTTTTTGAGGGTCAATAATAGCATCAAATGTACCAGGACTGTTTGGACGATAACTGCCATCGGCATCGTAATCTGGATCGCTATCTAGATTACCATTACTGTCAATTCCTGTGTTTGTATTGAGCGTATCTGCGTCCCAAGACACAGTTAATATAGTTGGGTCGAGAGGACTTATAGCTACCGTGCCAACAACCTCTGTACCATTTGATTGTGTCAAATATAACGCACTAGATCCTGCATTATATTTTCCAGGGTAGCTATCAAATACTGACTGCCACTCAATCGGTACACCTTGACGAACTGGAATATCCAGCGTTGGCTCGCGTGGGATACTGCTTTCTGACTTGTGTAATAGTATTGCTTGATTGTTGTATACTTGAATATTATAATCAGTGATAGTAACTACATCACGAGTTAACATTTGTCCTAGTGTAGTTTCAGGACCTGCTAAAGGTTGTCCTAAGCCATCTATGTAAGTATTCTTATCAGTTGACGAACCTTGATGAATACTGGTAATAATCTTTGTAATAACACCCAAATGCTTAACTTTGACTGGCGGACTAATCCAAATTGGAGTTTCAAAAGCAAGTGTAGCAATGTCAATAGGAGTTTCTACTCCTACTGGTACTGTGCGACTAGACCAAGTAACTTGACCTAAATTTAATATTGTTAAACTTGTCCAGTCAATATAATTGTCCGTAGTTTGTAGTTCTAAACTAGGATTAAAAAGTACTAAAATTTGTTCTAGTAGTTGTAATTTTTGTTCAGTGTTTGACGCCCATATATCACATTTCATTGACAATTTAAATGGTGTCGGCATTAAACGTTCTACAGTATAGTTACGACCTTGTCCAGTTGTGTATACTGGATTATTAGGGTCGCTATCGTTAATTTCACGTTCACGCACATGAACTTTTCCAACGTAACTAGGGTCTCCAAGTCTATTTCTATCTAATTCTAAACCACTGATATAAACACTTATTCTTGGAACACTATTAACTTTATTTTCACTGTTCTGACGAATTATGCTTGCGGCTTGTCTATCTGGATCACCATACATTACCGGCACACGTACAAGTGTACCATCTCCATAACGTACAGTAAAATTACTCAATACACGAATTGTTTGTGTAAGATAGCGTCTAATTTGCCCGTCATAAAAGTATTGCATTATAAATCTGCCTTAGGTCTAAGAGCCTTGCTAAGGCTTTGTCGTTGAGCTTCTCTGTTATTACATAAGCTAAGTTTCCAAGTTCCAGTGTAAGGAACGGCTTGTTGCTCGGTGTCAATTACAGGTAATGTTATATGGATTTTGCCACCTACATCTGTTATAATATCTTCATAATCGGCAACGGTATAGGCAATTTCAACAGTATCTAATTTTAGAACTAGATATAGTGCCGTAGTTGGATAATTAATATTTGTGTCAAACTCAAATTCATTGGCAGCTAAGTTTATCCAGTCAATAACAACTGCTTCGTTGTAGATATAATTAGTATTATTAATAAATCCTGTTGTATGTGTTTGACGTGTATCGTTATTTGTCATGTTCATACGTACTGCATCTTCTACTTTTACCCAACGTGTTCCGTCAAAGCGGAACAATCTATTAGGCATAAAATCTGTACGCAAGAAGAAATCGTCTGGGCCTGGTAGTTCTGGAAACTGTATGCCATGGCCAAAATCATATCCGTTTTGTGGAAAACCGTCACCTACTAGATATCCAGTGTAACCTGTTCTAACTGGGCGCTTGTTTGATTCTAATGCAGTGATTGATGAAACACTGGCATCTAATTCGCTAGTATTGTCTGCTGTGTTTAGTGTAGTCTTACCTTGCTCGTCTACAGCCAAGGTATAAAACTGTCTAGTTTCATAACCACTCATAGGACTGTCAGCTTCTGCTTGTAATATTATAGCATCATTTATTTCTAACTCTTTTCCTCTGGTACTTAGAATTTCTCGCAATGTTTTATCAATAGGATCTCCATTTGCATCGATTGCGGGCTTATCGAGTATGTCAGCAAATTGTTGAGCGTCAGTAATCTTCTTGCATTTTATTCTGTATAAGTGCGGATACCATGTAGCACTAAACCCTTCGCTAGCACGACCTACGTCTTCAATAACATAGTAACGTGGTAATCCTATTTCGTAATCATTTAACGCAAAATTATCACGTAAATGAGGTAGTTCCAATACGTCGCCACTTAAAGGCTTGCGACCTATATATTTGATAAAATCGTTAATGTGGACAGTTAGATAAACTGTATCGTTGTCAATGAACAAACCAAATTGACTTAGGTTAAAATCGATGTTTTGTACATTATAATGCCCTCGAATCCTGTAAATTTCTTCGCTGTATTTCCTATCTCTGTTCTCAAGAAACAATAAATCTTGTATATTAGTTTCTTTGACAGCATCGTAGATAGGCTGGTCCGCTGTACCTTCTGTGGCTATTTTAGGGCCTAAGTATTTGTGCAAGTACACATCCGTTCCGCCCACCTGAAACATCTCAGAAATCTGGCGATCCATGAATTTGTAGTCTTGCCCTCTTTCGGGTTTGTATAATGATAAACGTGGCATAATGATATTTATCGCTAGATAAATATACTAGGAGAACTTATAATGGCAGATATTTACCCAACAAATCCTGGTGAATCCGACAGCACTATAGAGCGTAACAAAGCATTTGATTACGTTAAAACTATGTTGGGTGACGGCATGGTTGAAGTAGAACTAGACCCTAAACACTATGAAATAGCGTTAGACCGTGCAATAACAAAGTTTCGTCAACGAAGCAGTAATGCAGTTGAAGAAAGTTACATGTTTTTAGAGTTAATGCAAGACGTTAACGAATATCGTTTGCCTAATGAAATTGTAGAAGTTCAAAGTATTTTTAGACGTGCAGTGGGTTCACGTAGCGGTTTAGGTGCAGGTGGAACATTGTTCGAACCATTCAACTTGGCGTACACAAACAGCTACTTATTATCCGGCTCTATGATGGGCGGCCTAGCAACATACGAAATGTTTGCCGGCTATCAAAAATTAGTAGGACGAATGTTTGGCGCATATATTGAATTCAAATGGCGTCAAAGCAACCACATGCTAACAATATTACAGCGTCCTTTTGCACAAGGTGAGCAAGTGTTGTTACGCACACACAATTATCGACCTGACTTTGTATTATTACAAGACATTTACGCAAAACAATGGCTATATGATTATACTCTAGCAGTTTGTAAACTACAGCTAGGAGAAGCAAGAAGTAAATTTGGTAACATCGCAGGACCCGGCGGCGGTGGCATTCAACTTAATGGAGCGGCACTTAAGGCAGAAGGCGATAAAGAAATTGAAAAACTTGAAAAAGAAATTAACGATATGGTACCAGGCGGCACACCATTGACATTTGTGATAGGATAACCCATGTCGATTAGAGTAACAGAATTACCAACATTAACTGTTGTTGCTGGTACTACACTTTTATCAGTAGTAGA
>Ga0222712_10004519_pt1 | contig 14521 bp, 31 predicted proteins | sample C33_657DmetaG_FD_165043 | JGI IMG/M metagenome (GOLD analysis project Ga0222712, IMG submission 165043) | Estuarine water microbial communities from San Francisco Bay, California, United States - C33_657D | ecosystem: Environmental > Aquatic > Marine > Unclassified | place: USA: California... | reverse complement strand
CTAGTGGAATTGTTAGGCTAGGAGAGGTCACTTGGGTTGGTGAAAGAGTGGTTCTTGATGGAACAGGAAAGCTTTGGGCAGGAGACTTTCTTGGAGTAGGAATTGGATCAGGGCTGTATTCTCATATTAGACATGGTGATGTTACAGAAGGGTGTCTTTATGAAAAAGAATCAGAGTTAATAATTGGAGATGATGTGTGGTTTGTTGGAGAATGCTTTGTATCTCCCATTATTGCAAAAGATAAGTCAATGGCTATGCTAGGATCTGTTGTTACAAAAAATATGGAGGAGAACTCTGTATATGGAGGAAATCCAGCAACAAATATTACTCATAAAACTGGTAAACCTTGGATACATAAAACAGATTCTGAAAAGTTTTTTAGAATGGCAAGCCTCATTGAAGATGGTTGTCAAAAGTTTGGTTTAGATAAAGACATGTTTAAAGTTGTATATAGCATACCAAATGTCAAAGAGCCTGGAATAACCTACTATAATATTGTAGATAGAACTTATACAAAAACAAATAGTGATGGTGAAATCAAAATGAATAAATGGTTATTTAATGCAAAAGCTAAGTTTAGGAAAATATAATGAAAAATATTGAATTATTTCAGGTAACAATGTCTCCAGATGCTTCAAGTATGTTGGAGCCCGTCCTTTCTTCTGGATACGTTGCACAGGGTCATAGAGTTGAACTCTTTGAAGATGCTTTATGGCGTTCTTTAAATACTGCAAAGACTAGACCAGTTACTGTTAATTCTGGAACTAGTGCAATAAATCTTGCAGTAGAACTATGCAATGTAAATCCAGGGGATGAAATTATTTCAACACCAATGACGTGCTTTGCAACTCAGATTGGTGCAATACATCGTGGTGCAAAAATTAGATGGGCAGACGTAAATCCTTTAACAGGACTTATAGATCCTACAAGTGTAGAAAAACTAATTACAAAAAAGACTAAAGCTATTATTGCAGTAGACTGGGCTGGAAGACTTCCAGATTATAAGAAGTTAAAGTCATTTGGAGTTCCAGTTATTGAAGATGCAGCACATTGTTGGGATACTTTTGAAACAAAGGATGTTGAAAGAGGTGACTATATTTGTTATAGTTTTCAGGCTATTAAGTTCTTAACAACTTCTGATGGTGGTGCAATAATTTGTCCTGTAGAAACAGAGCGTGAGGCAAAAAATCTTAGATGGTTTGGATTAGATAGAACTAGTAATGAAAGCTTTAGATATAAGCAAGATATTAAAAGGGCTGGTTTTAAATATCATATGAATGATGTTTGTGCAACAATTGGACTTGCTAACATTGAGTACGCAAATAATGCAGTGGAACAAAGTAGAAAGAATGCAAAATTGTTTTGCGATGAGCTCTCTGACCTAGAAAATATTACGGTACTCCCTTTTGATGAAGCATGTTCTTATTGGATATTTCCAATAATTTTAAATAATATTAATAGAGAAGAGTTTATGAAATATTTATTAGATAATAGAATTGTTTCAAGTCCCACTCATCATAGAAATGATCAAAATACTTGTACAATTGGATTTAAAGAAAAGTCTCTTCCTGGACTAGATTTCTTTAATGATAACCAGTTAAACATCCCTGTTGGATGGTGGCTAACAGACAAAGATAAGAAACATATAATTGATACGATTAAGAATTGGAAATAGTCTATGAAAGAATATTTAGCAAAAAACGATATTTGCTTTGATGATATTTTAATGGTTCCACAATATTCAGAGGTTGTTAGTAGAAGTTCTGTAGATTTAAAGATGCATATTGGGGGATACTCTTGGCTGGACCTACCAGTAGTTGCTTCTCCTATGGATACTGTTTGCGAAAAAGATATGGCTATTGCTATGGCAGAGTCTGGAGGAATTGGTATAATTCACAGATTCATGTCCGCAAAAAGACAAATACAGATGGTGGGGCAGGTCTATAATCATAAAAATTTAAACTTAGCTGTTGGTGCAGCCTTGTCTACCACTTTTATTGAAGAACATGTTCATAAACTTATTGATGCAGGAGCCTCAATGCTTTTAATAGATACTGCCAATGGTCATAGCAAGATGGCTATAGATGCAGTTATTAGGTTAAAGAAGTTTGTTGGCGACCACGCACATATTATGGCTGGAAATGTTTCAACTATAGAAGGGTTTATAGCACTAGATGTTGCAGGGGCAGATTCTATTAGAGTTGGCATTGGTGGTGGTAGTATGTGCACCACAAGAATAGTTTCTGGACATGGCATTCCAACACTATCTTCAATTATAAACGTCCGAGAAGCAAAAGATAAATTTAACTTAAATGCTGGAATTATAGCAGATGGTGGAATTAGAAATACTGGAGATATGGTAAAAGCATTTGCAGCAGGAGCTGATGCTGTAATGTTAGGATCAATGTTAGCAGGTACTGATGAGGCTCCTGGAGGTTTATATTTTGAGGGAGATAAAAAATTTAAATCTTTTAGAGGAATGGCTAGTAAAGAGGCTAATAAAGATAAAGACATTGCAGTTGCAGAAGGAATATCTGCAAAGATTGCCTATAAAGGATCTGTAAAGGATGTAATTAAAGACATTAGAGGCGGTATTGGAAGTGGCTGCTCTTACTCTGGAGTTGAATTTCTTCATGACCTGTATAAAGATTCTATGTATACAAGAGTGTCACCACTATCTGTAAAGGAGTCGTTACCCCATGGAAGATAATGAAGACATCTCTGAACAAGAACTTTCAGAAGTGATTGAGTATCTAATTGAACTAGGTGCTATGGAAATTATGGGTTATGACTCTATTTCAGATCAATTTACATATAAAGTCACTCCAAAATGTAAAGAAATTTATCCAGAATTATATTATGCACACTATGAAGCTGTTGGAGAATTAGCATCAAGTCTTTGGATGCAAGATGTAATAGATATAGTATTTACTGAGGGGCAGACAATTGTTGGAGTAACTCCAGAACAAGTAGACTCAATAAAAGAAAATATAAATAATTTTACTGATGATGAAAGATTTTTTCTTGAAACATTGTTAGCACATTATGAGCAAAGATAAGATATAATAGTAGTTATGGACATTATTAAGTCAGCAGAATGGGAAGGCGAACTCCTTTACAATATGCTTTCAGAAGATGAAAAAGCCTTTGCAGATTCATTATTAAAATTAGCAGAAGAGCTTGGACCACTAGATCAATCAGAAGGCATCTGGATTGGCTATGAAGATGGTTCTACAAATCAAAATGCTTCCATTGGCGTTAAGTGTGGAAACTGTGCACTTCATAAATCTTCAGTTGCTTGTGCAATTATTTCACAACAGATTGAAGAAGAGGGTGCTTGCAGACTTGCAGTAATTCCAGATGGTTATGTAAATGCTGACATGAAAAATTCTGGAGAAGAATTTATGGAAATGATTCCTGAAATTTCAAAAGCTGATTCAGTTAGAGTTGGTCAAATGGTTTCTTGGAACTCTAGCGGTGGTACTGCAAGAGGAAAAGTTGTAAGAGTTGTTAGAAATGGTTCTATCAATGTTCCTAATTCTGATTTTACAATTACAGGAACCCCAGATAATCCAGCAGCACTTATTAGAATTTATAGAGATGGAAAGCCAACAGAAACTTTGGTTGGTCACAGAGTAGACACTTTAAGAGTATCAACTTCAAAATCAGAAGATGGCGTTATTGGCAATGATGATGTTCCAAATACAAGACCCCATTCAATGGAAGATTGCAATGACAAAAATTGCCCACAACATTCAATGGGTAAAAAAGATTATTCTGATAAAGAAAGACAGATGTTAGCTCGTAGAGATATGGCTTTGCCAGATGGATCTTTTCCAATTGTTACTGCAGCAGATCTAAGTAATGCAGTCCAGGCAGTTGGTCGTGCATCAAATTATGCAAGGGCTCGTAATCACATTATAAGAAGAGCAGAAGCACTTGGTAGAACAGATTTGCTTCCAGAAGAATGGAAGCCAAAATCTAAAAGAAAAGGATACGATGTAGAAAAGAGAGACGTTTCTGATATTGATCTGAAACCAACCGAGTCTATGGCTAACAATGCTAGAAGAGGTCTTGAGCTTAGAGCAAAGTTTGGTAGAGGTGGAACTGCAGTAGGAGTTGCTCGTGCTCGTGATTTAGTTAATGGTAGAGACTTAAGTCCTGAAACTGTTGCAAGAATGTACTCTTTCTTTTCTAGACATGAAGTAGATAAAAAAGGCAAGGACTGGGATAATGCAGAACGTCCATCAAATGGAAAAATAGCATGGCTACTTTGGGGTGGAGATTCTGGCTTTGCCTGGTCAACACAAAAGTGGAAGGCAATTCAAAATGCAAGAGCATCTAAGTCAGATGACACTTGGAAAGACTCACCATTTTCTTTTTATAAATAATTGGAGGCAATAATGAATAACCTTTCTCCTTTACAAAGAATTTCTGGATGTCTAATTGCAATAAATCTTTTTTCCATTAATCTATTTGTTTTAATAATTTCTTTCATTGAAAAGAAAAGAGGAGAAGATTTTACGGTAAGTTTTAAGCCAGTTTCTAGACAAAGCCAGCTATCTAAGATATTAGATGAAGGAACTGTCAAGGTTGCAATTCAAGATGATAGTGCTTACTGGGTTATAGATAATATTCTTTATAAGTGTAACATAAGTAAAGATGGAAAGATTCATAACGAAAATGCTGAAAGAGTTGATGTCTTTGATCTTTCAGAAAAAGAAGTTAGTAACCTTATGTCTATAATTGATAGCATAAATAGCTAACATAAGTTGACATTTGTCACATAAAAATGTATAATAGTATCTAAATAGAAAAGGATTTTTTATGGTTATTGTAGTTGAGGGAACTAAGGCGTTCTCTGATTATGAGATATTTATGAGAGCAATGACAGTAGCTTTGTCAACTCCAAATAATGATAATCAAATACAGGTGTGGAGTCTTGGACCACATAAAATTAATAGTTTTACTGCAGGGTTTTGCAACTCAGCAGAAAGCTATCTTAAGCAAAAAGGTTTTAAAGTATCCTTTTCTAAAGTAAATGAACAATGGGTTAGACAAAATATTGAGTATATAGACTACTATGCATATTTTAGTTTACCAAAAGAACCTTTGTCAAAGTTTGCAACACATATGGAACATCAAGAAAATGTTGAGATGGGAATATTTAGGTATTAAATGAGTTTAACAATTTGGTCAATGGTAGTTTTTTTATCTTATGCTTTGTTTTATTTGTCAATGTTTGTTGCTGTGACATTTAAGACTAGCCTATTAAAGATATCCCTAATGATAGTATTTTGGATCATCCATCAAGTTATTATGCTCTGGTATGGGCTGGCAACAAATCAAATAGGATTTATATTAATTTTTATATTCCAATTTATTGTTACATTGTTAACAGTAATTATTAGCACAGAAAGATCTATTAATGAAAATATCTGATTTACACAAAATGGAATCAATAGTAAATGGCAACCCTTCCTTAAAGTGGGAAGGTTGGAATGTAGTCTTTCTTGAAGAAGACAAGGATGCTAATCTAAAAAAGAATGCAGCCTTTGTTGATTCTAAATGGCACAAAAGAGTTGTGTTTGAAAATAATGGCGGAGCCTGGGATATTCCTGACTCTATATTAAGGAAGGGCGATGTACAAGTTTGATGAAAAAGCTTTATGCCTTAATATGGATACAAATCTTTTCTTTGATCAATATGAAGAAAATCCAGAAGTTTCAAAAAAAGTAGATCTTCTATGTATAAGGTGTCCAGCACAAAGACAGTGCTTAGCGTATGGAGTTAGCAATGCTGAGTGGGGCGTTTGGGGTGGAGTTTATTTAGAAGGTGGAAAGATTTCTAAAGAATTTAATAGTCATAAGGAAAAATCAGACTGGTTTAATGTCTGGTCTGGTATAACTATGGAGAAAGAATAGTGTATACATCAAATATGAAAAAGGCTGTACAGTCAATAAAGCCACCAAAAGATTTTCAGATTGATATAGTTGACTATGACCAGTTCCTTACGATACAATTCTATGAGAGTCACTGGAGACATATGAGTGACCCCGAAAGATTTCGTTGTATAAATTATATGACGAAAATAAAAAAAATGCTGGAGAGTTTTGGAGCACAGGTAGCCCTGGATCCAATTCTTGACATAACACACCCAGATAAGGGTTAAGGAGAAAAAATGGCTACACTAATTACAGTAGTTGGAAATCTAGTAAAAGATCCTGAAGTAAAGGATCTTGGTGCTGGAAAAGTTCTTGCAAAGCTTAGAGTTGCAAGTACTGAAAGATTTCAAGATGCTGACGGATCTTGGAAAGATGGAGATACAGCATTCTATGATGTTGTATGTTGGCGAACACTAGCAGAAAATGTTGCTGCAAGTTTGTCAAAAGGTAATAAGGTAATTGTTCATGGTAAATTAAAGTATCGTGAGTTCCAAAGAAAAGATGGAACAAAAGGCAATGCCTTTGAGATTGATGCTACTGATGTTGGTCAGTCAATGTCTATTAAGACTGGTAGCTTTAGTAAGTCAACAAATGTTGCTAATGCTACAGTTTCAGTATCCGAAGAGCCTGATCCTTGGGCTTAATTTAATTGGTACTCCCTCATTAAATTATGGGGGAGTATCTTTTATAAATTATGAGAGTGCTATGAATAAAGTTTGTTCAAAATGTAATCAAGAAAAGTATATTAATTATTTTTATAGAAATGTTCATTCTAAAGATGGATATAGACCTCAATGTAAAGAGTGCACAAACTCTTATAATGCTAAAAGGGCAGATAAAAAAAGAGAGTATGATTATCACTATCGCATAAGAAATAGAAAACGTATTAAAAAGGTTAAAGATTTATATCATTTTAATCATCGTGAACTAGCAAGTGATCGCCGTAATGCTCGCAGAGCTAGATTATATAAAAATGGAGTTTTCTTTATATCTAAAAAAGAGTTAACTAAATTATATAGCTCACCATGCTTTTATTGTGGGTCATTAAATAAAATTACTATAGATCACGTTGTTCCAATTAGTCGTGGCGGATCTCATGGTATAGGGAACTTGGTTTCAGCCTGTTCTTTTTGCAATGGAAGCAAGAGTAGTAAATTTTTAATTGAATGGAAAAGAGATTTGACATTTTTAAAAAAAGATGGTAAAGTGGACTAATGCCAGTATATTTATATGCATGTGAAAAGTGTAAGGACAATAAAGAGTTGGTAAAGGGTATGAATGATCCTGATCCAGAAAATTGTCCAGATTGTGGTAGCAACATTAAAAGAGTTTTTAGTGTTGGAGGAATAGCCTTTAAAGGAAAAGGCTTTTATAGTACAGGAGGATAAGGTGTTTAGAATTAAAAGAGATCCAATGCATGTTAATGAAAATCAATATCGTGCAGTAATAAGTTTAAATAAAAATAGAACATTCTGGAAAGCTTCTGTTCAAAGAAGAATTTCTGTTAATGAATGGGAAAAAGTTCAATGTGGACTAAAAAATATTAAGTTTGCTTCAAGAGAAGATGCAGAAGATGCTGCAAGAACAAAAATGCAAGAACAAAAAATGCTTGATACAAATGATTCTTCTAGCATTAGGTATGTAATTTACGATGGTTAGAGAATTCCAATATGATTTTTTTGCAGAAGAGTGGTTTTATGAGTGTGGTGCTTGTGGTACAGATCTTTATGCTCCAACTAAAAAACATATGGAAGGAAATCTTTGGATTCATACACACTCAAGTGACTGCCTTGGAGGTTGGTAATGGCTAAAAGACTTGAAAGAGGTTTTGTTAGAATTATCTTAAACCAAGTTTCTGTTGATGGAAGTGAAATGTTTTATGATGGTCCTTTGATGAGATATGAAAATGCATTTGAGATATTGTCTAAATATAAAGAATGTTTTGATTCAAACTCAATGTTTGATATGCTACTTATTAGTGGAGCCCATGTTTGGCTTCCTGTTAATTTAGTTAAGTCTGCCATATATCTACCAGAAAGCTTTTTAGGTGAGGAAAATGAATAAAGAAGCATTAGAACAATTCTTATCTCAATTAGATGAAGAAATTATGGTTATGGATGGTTTTGAAGAAGCATTTATAGGTTTATCTAAAAGATGTGGTCAACCAACTCTTGCAACATATTCATTTATAAAGATGATGCAAATTCTTGTTGATCGTGATGATATGAGTTTTGAAGAAGCTGATGAATATATATTGTATAATTGTGAAGGTGCTTGGATGGGTGAGTTAACTCCAATAATCCTGCACGAATATGATGATCCCTGGATTATATAATGTCTGATAAAAAAGAAGTATTTAACGAATGTTATTTGTGTGAAGCAATGTTTAAAGATATATTAGATTTAATTAATCACCTTAAACAAAATCACAAGGATGAGACTGGAAATTTCTAATGTCATTGGTTGCAAAAATTAAAGAAATGTTAAAAGAGTATCAAGAAGAAAATGGCACTCTTGATGATAGAGATTATGAAAAGCTTTTTGTACATTTTTATTTACAACATGAAGATGAATATTTAAAGCAAAGAGTTAGTTCTATTAGGTCAGATGGGAAAAGCAGGAATTATAAATGAAAGTTAGAATAGCTAGAGAACAAGTGTCTAAAGATATTGGAAAAGAAACAGACCTTGCTCTTGCAGCAGACTTAGCAATTAAGATTTTAAAAACAGATCCAATGGTTGTTGGTGAGCCAATTGCGGAAGTCAGCCCTGGTTGCCCTATGGGTTTTGCTAATCCAAAGGTAACTTTGCATTATGATATTATTAGTCCTAGTATCTTTGATAAGTTTAAGATTTTTATAACAGGAAAATCTTTAAATGATATTATCAGAGAAATCAGGGGAGAAGTTTAAATGGAATTTGAATTACATCATGAAAAAGATGCTGGACCAATTGTTCGTTGGTTTGCAAACAAGATGCTCAGTCTATTGCACAAGGTTGAAAAGCCTTTGTATGACTATGCAGACATGTATACAGCAGTTTGGGATGATTATGAAGATGAAAGTGATCTTTCTGAACCACATAATCAAATGGGTTTGTTTGAAGACTTAGAAATGTTACCACAGTTTGAACGACTATCAGAAGATTTAATTTAGAGTTGGATAAAAAAAATGAAAAAAATTAAATTCTGGGCACTTACAGAAAATAGTGAAGTTCCTAACTTTGTTAACCCTCCTGTACCAGCTAAAAAAGAAGTTCCAAAATGGTACTCTGAAATGAAAAGGTATTATTTTGGAGATAAGCTTGAGGTAGCAGATAATGGTGCGGTAAACCTTGGTGTAAAAGCCTGTATGCCTTTTTATGATGCACTTACCTCTGGTTATGTAGTAAAACTACATTGTGATGTTCTTGTTGAAATAAATGATAGTAAAACTTTTGTAAAATGGACAAGCAAGGTTAGTCCAGTTTCCCCAAGAGCAGAAGGACTTTTTATAGGTATGCCAGAACCTGCTGGATTTAAAAACTTAAATCTTGCATGGGAATTATTTTTTCCATTCTTACTTCCAGATGGGTATAGTGCTTTAGTTACTCAACCATTAAATAGAACTGAGCTTGTCACTTTTGCAACCTCTGGCATAGTTGATGCAGATTCTATAAATGGTGGAGGAGGAATCCCATTTTTTATTAAAAAAGATTTTAGTGGAATTATACCTGCAGGAACTCCAATATTGCAGATAATTCCATTTAAAAGAGATTCTTGGAATATGGAAGTTTTAGAAAAGCCACCAATTACAAATATAAAATGGACTCCGCATAATAAAATTAGTGGATGGTATAAGTTAAATGTTTGGAAAAGAAAGAATTTTGAATAATAATGAAAACTAGACATATTGCCCTTGTTGCTCATGATAATAAAAAGCAAGACTTATTAGAGTGGTGCAAAATTAATCATAATACATTAGCAAAACATCATCTATATGCAACAGGAAATACTGGAGTATTAATTCAAAATGATTTACAATTACCAATAACAAAATTTTTAAGCGGTCCGATGGGTGGAGATCAACAAATTGGTGCATCTATTTCTGAAGGAATAATTGATATATTAATATTCTTTTGGGATCCACTGGAGGCTCAACCACACGACCCAGATGTTAAAGCTTTACTTCGTTTAGCAACATTATGGAATGCAGGTATAGCAGTTAATCAATCTACTGCAGATATGATAATATCATCGCCACTTTTTGAAAAAAGAAAAGGGGAAAAATAATGTCTGATGAAATTTATTACTATAAAGATCGTGTAAGAGAATTAGAATCTATTAATAGTTTTATTAAGAGCAATACTTTACTTTCTGTTCAAAATAGGATAGAATATATTAGAGATGAAAGAGAAAAATTAGGGCTGCCAGTTCATGGTGTGACTATGGCTCTTGAAATAGTTAGGACAATGTTAGATGAAAAATAAAAAAGAAGTAAAAGATGAAAGAACAATTGTTTATGAAAATAATTTATATACAGTAGATGAGTTTGTTAATAAATACTCCCACGCCTTAGCATCATATTTACTTACTAGACAACTTGGAGATAAAGGTAAAAAGTCTCACATAGTTGATCTTGCAGTAGAGAATGCATCTTTTGCAGAGTCTCTTTATATTTCAATGGATAGCTTTCGATAATGTTTCTTACAAAAATGATTAAGTTTGCTGAGAAAATTGGCATGGATGTAGATGAATTAATGGAAATGACAGTTCTTGATGCTATAATTAAAATTGAAGAAACCAGAAGTATGTGGGCAGATTTAAGGAAAGAAATAGGGTAAGATGGAAATTGAGTTTGTTGCTAGAAGTCCATACTATGAAAAAGTAGCACCAAGACCTTATCCAGCAAAAGAGCATTTGCCAAAATGGTATAAAGAAATGCCTTCCTATAATGAAGATAATGATGGCATAAGAAGACTAAGTGTGAGGTATGGTGCTAGTAGCGTTACTCCAAAAATGTGTACACCTATGTATGATACTTTTACAACTGGATATATAATTCCTTTATGGGCAGATGTTGAAATAAGACAGATTGATGATGAACCAAATCTTTTCTGGAGAACATCTGGAAAGCAGTTTGAAATGCATGGTGGATGGGGTGGTGGTGGAAACGATGGTATAACTGGCGTTACTACTCCAGATGGATATAGCCAATATGTTGTTAAATGGCTTAATGGATGGGACATTAGAACTCCAAAAGGATACTCATGCTTAATTACTGATCCTTATGCAAATGAAAACAGTCCATTTAAAGCAATTGGAGCAGTTGTAGATTCTGATAAGCTCAAGTTATCCATACTTCCACCAGTATGGATAAAAAAGGGTTTTGAAGGTATTGTTGAGAAGGGTACTCCAATGGTTCAAATAATTCCTTTTAAGAGAGAAAGCTGGACTTCAAAGTATAGTTCTTTGAAAGAAGGAGAGTATCATTTAATGGAGGAAGCTGGATTTGCAGCAAATATTAGAAATCATTATAAAAGATTTGTTTGGACAAAAAAGGATTTTAAATAATGGTAAAAAAGATTAAATTTATTGCAGTTCATGAATGGGCGTGGAAACTTGGAGAAAAGCCATATCCATCAAAAAATAGTATCCCAAAATGGTGGAAAAAAATGACACCATTTATTCTTGATGAAGATAATCCAGAAGGTAAGAATTTTTTAATTAGGAATATGAGAAATAATCTATCTCCTAAAAAATGTATGCCAATGCTTGATGCCATAACTGGAGGATATACCATACCGCTATGGTCTGATATTCAGATAAGCAACATATCAGAAGATGAAGATTCCTATTTGCCAAATATATTTTGGAAATCAACAAAAGAGGTTTTTGAAGGTAATATTGATGGGGCTCATATGTTGCAAATACCAGAGGGATATTCAAATCTTGTTTTTAAATTTGTAAATCTTTGGTGTATAAAAACTCCTCCAGGCTATTCCGTTAGAATATCTGCCCCAGCTGGGTATGAAGATTTACCACTAAGAGCATTTGATGCTGTAGTTGATACAGATAAGTATGATGCTGCCTTACCAATTCCAATGCTTTTAAAAGAAGGATTTGAGGGTGTTATTGAAAGAGGAACTCCAATGATTCAGGTAACTCCTTTTAAAAGAGAAAATTGGGAAGCTGAGTTCGATTACTATCCAGATGGAGTTCATCCAAATAAGCAAGAAGACTGGCTAAGGCTAACCTCTTTTGGTAACTATATTAAAAGTCAATGGTCTAAAAAATCTTACGAGTAAGTGGTTAGGGTATAATTAAGTATGAGTAATTTGGTTGATATTAAAGTAATTGGCTGTGGTGGCGGTGGAGTTAATGCAGTAGACAGAATGATAGAAGCAGGTCTTTCTGGAGTTGAATTTATTGCAATAAATACTGATGTTCAAGCATTGATGCCAAGTTTAGCAGATGTAAAGATTGATATTGGTAAAGACAGAACCCGTGGTCTTGGAGCTGGTGCAGATCCAAATATTGGAAGGCTTTCTGCAAAAGATAGTATAAGTGAAATTACAGAAGTTGTTTCAGGAGCTGATGTTGTTTTTGTAACTGCTGGAATGGGTGGTGGAACTGGTACTGGATCTGCTCCAATAGTTGCTGGATGTGCTAAAAAAGCTGGAGCCTTAACTGTAGGCGTTGTTACTACACCATTTGGGTTTGAAGGTAAGAAGCGTATGAATAATGCCTTAGAGGGAATTAATAGTTTTAGCAAAGAAGTTGATACTCTTATAGTTATTCCAAATGAAAATCTTATTTCAATGCTTGATCCAGAAATCTCTATGCAGGATGCATTTAAAGAAGCAGACAATGTTTTACTAAAAGCAGTAGCAGGTATATCGGATTTAATAACAACTCCTGGTCAAATTAATATTGACTTTGCAGACATTAAAAGAGTTATGAAAGATGCAGGTTCAGCATTTATGGGAATTGGATATGCAAGTGGAGAAGATCGTGCAGAAGTTGCAGGTAATAAAGCAATTACAAGTCCTATTCTTGATATAGATTTAAATGGTGCAACAGGTGTTCTTATTTCAATTGCATCCTCTGGAGATGTAAAAATGTCTGAAGTAAACATGATAGCCTCATTAGTTTCAGAAAAAGCTCATGAAGATGCTGACATTATTTTTGGAACAACTATTGATGAAAGTCTTGAGGATGGTATTTTAGTTACAGTTGTAGCGACAGGATTTAATAAGTAAATGGAAAAGCTCCATCATTTCTATCATATATTTGCATCTGGAATGTGGGAGACCCCAACAAAAGAACACATACAAGAATTAAAAAATACTGGACTACTGGAAAACCTATCTTCAATACACTTTGGTCTTGTGGGAAAAAAAGAAGACAGGGACATTGTAAAAGAATATTTATCAACTGAACTAGAAAATTTTAATATATGTGCTGAAGTTGATGAAGGATTTGAACAAGAGACTCAGGATAAAATGTTAGAATTTTGTCAAAACAATGATGGATATATTTTTTATGCACACAGTAAAAACGCAATGACTTTAAATCCTTTACATGTTAAATGGAGAAGGTCAATGACATACTTTACCGTGGTTAAGTGGAGAGAAACTGTGGACTTACTTGATCAAGGATTTTGTGCAAGTGGAAGCCATTATTTAATTCCTCAGAATGCAAGGCTCCTACCTGTACAAGGAGAAGTAAAAACTATAAGAGGAGCTTATGGTGGAACATTTTGGTGGACAAAAGTAAGGTATTTAAAAAACTTTGAACCCCCTACCAGAAGGGATAGGTTTGGTGCTGAGGAATGGATTATGTCTTTAAAAGAAGTTGTTGAAAAAATGGAAGAAGAGTTTAAAGTATATGATTTTAATTGGCATCACCCAGGAGATTCTTCATTCCTAGTATCTACTTGGTAGATTTCCTTAGGATGGGAAACGACCTAGACAAGTCGTAAAACTGTCTAACATTATTTGTGATAAACTAATTAGATGCACAAAAAGTTTATAGCCTCAATTTTGTCAGTATTTTTATTTTTTGCTCAAACAGCACCAGCAAATGCATCAGATTCTATTAGATATAAGTCAACAGAAATTCAAGTAATTAAAAAGGGAAAGTGGACAACTCTTAAATTTAATGGTGGAAAAACAGAAATTCAGGGCAATGGTAAAAGATCTTTATTTTGTTACCAAGCTGGTATTGATACAAAGGGAAAGAAAAAACCATCTTATATTAAATTAAGAATAACTAGAATAGTTCCAGGTCCAAATGATCCAAGTGCTACTAACACATATTTCTTTACTGAAAAACCAGGAAGTGAATTTGTAGCTTCTAACTGTTGGAATATTGTAACAACCTATCCTGTTGTAGTTCAAATTAAAATTACTGGTGGAAGTAAAACTTATAACTCAGACATAAGACAATTTAAAATGTGGACTCCAAATGCAGACTATCCACAAGATTTCTCTGATTTTATACCTGAAACAACTATTAATTAGTTTATTAGTAATGATATAATAGATTTGTTAGATACGTCTAACGAGGAGTCTATGCAATAAATTGAAAAAATTCTT
>Ga0222712_10004516_pt1 | contig 14529 bp, 27 predicted proteins | sample C33_657DmetaG_FD_165043 | JGI IMG/M metagenome (GOLD analysis project Ga0222712, IMG submission 165043) | Estuarine water microbial communities from San Francisco Bay, California, United States - C33_657D | ecosystem: Environmental > Aquatic > Marine > Unclassified | place: USA: California... | reverse complement strand
GAGGAATTACAGTACTTGCAAGAGATGGCAGTTGATCTGATTGCTACTTGTGAGCAAGGTGATCCCAAGGCAGCTTGGGTTAAGTTGGAGGGAGAGAACCTAGATAGCGAACAAAAAGTCGCTCTGTGGACACTCCTTCCTAGTAAAGTAAGAAGTTCTTTGAAAAAAGCTAAAGAGCTGTAAAATGGTGGCATGGCTAGGGTCTGCAGCCCGAAAAGAAACTCATCATTTCCTGCCATAACTTCCTTGATGACACTTGATGGAGTGAACCATGCTTACGCAAAAAGACGTTCAAGAATGCTTTGATTACAAAGATGGAGTCTTGTATTGGAAAATTAAAACTGCAAATCGTGTAAAAGTTGGAAGTCCAGCAGGATCAGTGGATCCATTAACTGGATATCACAAAATACACGTTTACAAAAAATTTCATAAAACACATAGAGTTATATTTTTGTATCACTATGGATATATGCCTGACTTTGTTGATCATATAGATGGTGATAAGTTAAACAACAAAATAGACAATTTAAGAGCTGCAACAAAATCACAAAATTGTATGAATCAAAAGATTAGTACAAGAAATACAAGTGGAATGAAAGGAGTTATGTGGCACAAAAGAGATAAAAAATGGTTAGTGGCATTAAGAGTTAATTCAATACTTTATAACTTTGGCAGGTTTGATGATAAAGAGTTAGCAGAGTTAGTAGCATTAGAAGCAACAAACAAGTTGCATAAAGAGTTTTCAGCATACAAAGGAGTGTTACATGGAAAATAATCGACAGGTAAGAGACAACTCAGGCGTTTTGTTTCGCAACGACAAAAAAGACAATGATCGTGCGCCAGAATACAAAGGTAACATCACAGTAAATGGTCAAGACTATTGGTTGTCAGCATGGATTAAAGAAGGTAAGAGTGGAAAGTTCATGGGTTTGGCACTCTCACCTAAAGAGCCAATGGTAAAGCCTTCAGAGAGGTCTAAAGCGACCAACTTTGATGATGATGCACTTCCTTTTTAGGAGAAACAAATGTATTTTGCTATCAGCCCAAATTCTTATGTAGGACATGGAAAGTCACCATATCTTGCACTTGAGGATTTAAATGATGTAGACCCTGAATCTCATTGTTTAACAGATGTGATTTTTTTCAGGGGACAAGAGATCAATGTTATTTTGGAAGAAGTTCCAACAGTCGTAGTTGTAAAAACAACTAAGAAAAAGTAAGTTTAACGAGGGAAAGCGGATGCTTGTGGAAGATACTCAGCCAAGTGATTTAGTTCATAAGGTGCAGTACTACAAGACGCAGCGAGTACCTCACCTAATAGGAGTCAATGATGAATGATATTTTTAACAACATGAAGCAGTCAATGGATAGATTCTTTGGTACACCAGCATTTAAGTTGGCACGCAAAGAAAACCCTGATACAAGCAAAGATGCTGCTGAACGGGTTGATTCAACCAAGTTAGAGCAATTGGTCTATGAGGTCATTGCAAAGTATCCAAATGGATGTATTGCAGATGATGTGATGACCCATTTTCCGAATCATGGCATACAAACAATTAGCCCACGATATGCACCACTAATCCGCAAAGGTTTCATTGAGGATACTGGTGAAAGACGCAAGTCTAGTACAGGTAGAAGCCAAAGAGTTATGAGGGTTATCAAATGACTTTACCTCCACATTCAAAGATCAGCTATCCATCTACACCGACCAAAGACTTCAAATGGGAGTCAGGATCGGATGTCCAGGCACTGTGGAAAAAGCATGGATGGACTCCACCATCGGAGAAGATGACTCCTCCTCCACCAGAGAAAGTAGAAGTCCCTCTCAGGAGAATCAGATGAGCCTTATAAAACTTCTTGGTTGTTTACCAAAAGAGCCAGATTCCAAGTGTCAAAACTGTAGACGATATGGCTTGCTAAGTGATTCTTATGTTACTTGTACCAACAGTAAAGACAGGGCTTGCATCTATGTTCCTATTTCTTTACAGGTGAAAACATGACACAAGATGAAATCATTGAGATGGCTAAACAGTCTGGCTTGAATGGTTGGGAAATCTCTGCTTACAAAAATGAAATACAACACTTTGCCAAGCTAGTAGCACAGCATGAGCGTGAAGCGTGCGCAAAGTTGTGTGAAGAACTGTCACAAGAAATGACACCAGTTGGAGAGTTTGCATCAAAAGCGTGTGCAAAGTTAATAAGGGGACAAGCATGATGCCACCAATCGACTTAGGTGCTGTTCATGCCTCTAATAAGTTCAAGTTCTGCAACATGTGCGACACATCAAAGCCTCCAGAGGGAGGAATTGAGATTGGACATAAGTGGAGTTGTCAAGCCTGTTGGTTAAAAAGAGTAACAGGCGTACACCTTAAACAGAATCGGATTAACGGGGGTGCTAAATGACACAGACAGAAGCACTTAAATTAGCATTGGAGGCGTTGGAAGATTTGGGGATGAAACACTACGAAAACACTGGCGAAGTTCTTTACAAAGAAACATTCACCGCCATTAAAGCCGCATTAGAAGCAAATGAATTTAATCCTGATTGGGACACGCAAGCCGTATTGGTTGAAGAAATACAACGCATGGCTAAACGCATAGAGGAACTAGAAGCGAAGGACAAACATGACTGAATGGACAAAAGAGGAAGACGAAGCCTTTAACGATGTTGAAAAGCAAAGCAATCTTGGTAAACAGATATTGCGAGACTTAGGGCAGCCATACCACTTTGATGTTTATGTCTCTCCATCACAAAGAAACCATGTACTAGAGGAAGTTGCTCTAGAGTTTGACAAAATGCCATTTGGCGACACAGCACAGAGTTTTGCTGCTTATGTAAGGAACATGAAAACTTAACCAAGGACAGAGAGAGCATGGGCAATGTGCTTTTCTCTGTCTGCCAAACCAATAAAGCCACCATTGATCTTTTTGGTCATGGTCTTGTAGTCTTTGGTATCAGCGTATTGGTTTAGCTTATGGGTGTCCCAAAACCATCCCGCAGTGAGTGCGGCATACATTGGGGTTGCCACAAGATCAGGATTCATCACAAAATCCACCCCTAAAGCCTGACCAGCATGGTAATAATTGGCGTGTCCTGTCAATTGAATACACCCACGACCTCTAAACCGATAACCATCACCAGAAGCCTCATCCCTGTTTCCCATCCTACTAGAGTAAACAGTATTGGCAATCAACTTAGGATTACGAGCGCACATCTGTGCTTTGGTAGCATCAAACCTTCTAGGCCATAGCTTCTGTAAAGCCTCTGCTCGATAGTTCAGGTTTTCTTCAAGTATTTTGAAGTTCCCACATTCATGCCCACATTGACCAATGAAAGCCGCTTTTCTAAGGGGATTCATAATGTCAAAACGCTCAAAAGTGGCATTTAAACCATCTAACCACTCAGGGCCGATATGAAGTTGTTTAAGTTGATCACTTGTTACCATTTAGCAAATCTCTCATCTGATTGTACGAATCCACACACGCATTGAGTGCGGCAGTATTCTTATCACCCTGTGCAACTATTTCTGCAATGGCTTGGAGGGTTGCTCTGTCGGCATCAGAAGCTGTGTCAGTCGGTCTGTCAGGTTGACTGGTTGCTTTTGTATCTGTGGTGGCAACGGGGGCACTTGCGGGGGCTTGTAGACAACTGGCGGTGGGGAGGCGCACCCTACCAGCACGAATGGCAGCGTCCAAAGCACTTTGTTTTTTGTTGACAACATCGTTAACCTCCAAAAGTTTACTAGCAGTAGTGTTCAATTGCTCATTGAGTTTTTGTTCAGTTTGACGAGATTCCTCATTCTTCCTGGCAATCTCAATCTGCATTTCCTTATCCCTGTCAGACCATCCATAGTGGTAGCCACCTCTGTAAGTGCCAAACAAGGCTATACAGAGTCCGAACAGTAACCAAGGTAATGGTATGCCAAACATCAGTTAGCCTCTTTTCTAGCCAATGCCAATTGTTCACGCTCATGGTCATCCTCCAATAACTCAGGTGGTGTTGTTGGAGGAGGAGGAGGTGTCCAAGACTCATCAAGGTCAGGATTCTTAAAGTTTAGCCAATTAGGTGCTGATCCTGTTGATGTCCATGTCGATACAGGCGCTTGGGCTGGTGGTGGGCTAGTCGGAGTTGGACTAGGCGCTGATGGAGGCGCTACAGCGTTCTGGATGGCGTTTACAGCCGTTCCTACGCCCTTCTTACCGATAACTCCACCAATACCGCCAACAATCAGTAGAACGATGTCATTGAGCATCTTGGTATAAGCCATGTCAATCGGGGCCATACTTTTAATAGGCTGTGTCACAAAGGTGACTGAGTAGAGCAAAGCAACAACAATGAAGCAGAGAATCAATGTGACCATAATGACCACAAAGCCCCAAACCATTGTCTCCATTTCTTCAATTGTTAGTCTTTGTTTCTGGGGCATCGTTAACCTTTTTTTCAAGAATAGGGGCTACCAAGTATTCAGGGCAAGTCTGGGTAAACAAACACTTAGGCTTTTGACAGTTAGCATGGACAAAGTTATCAGGATTTTGGCAAAAATACCGGTACCTGTCTTCAAAGCAACCAGACAAAAAAAACGCAACAATAACCAGAATAATTTTTTTCATTGTCTTATGTGATGTGTGAAAAGTGCATCTTCAGCAGTTTGTCTTGCAATAATCGCTTCTTCCATCGTTGCGTAATATCCTAAATGCTTCTGTTTGTAATTGTTTGTTATACAAGCAGACCAAGGTTTTGACTTCAGCCTAGCCTCAAATCGAACACCTCGAAACCCTGATGTATTCTGTTTTGGTCTAAACAAATTTTCACTATTTTGTTTTTGTGTTGCCAACCTCAAATTGCTAGGTCTGTTATCTTCTTTGTTTCGATTTATATGGTCTATCTGTAATAGTGGTATTGCACCATAAACATACAACCACATCAACCTGTGTGCGTAGTAATCTTTCTTGTCAAGCCTTATCAAAACATAACCAATTTTCTGCTTTGAACCAGCTTGCTGACCTTTTTGTGCTTTTCCACCCATTGTGTTTCGCCAAGTAAAGATTCCTTTTTCGGTATCTACCTCAAGCAACTCGCACAAACGCTCTCGTGATAAACTAATTTCAGCCATTTGATGTCCTTTCATCATTTAGGTTAGAGATGCCAAGTAGTTACCGCCACTTGGCATCTCGCATTTTACTCTTGTCAAATTAAATTGCAAGTAAATATCTCATGCCATTACATCCACAGACTTAACCCATTGAGTCTTTATCTCTTGGCACTTCTGTTGTTGTTCTGCTTGTTTGTTCAGTTCTGCAAGTCTCTGCATATTCTGTTGGTGGATCACTCGGTGAGCCTCTGACAACATCTTGGCATTTTGTTGGTAAGTCGTTATTCTCATAACCCAATCTTTCCCAGTAGAAGAGCCACAATTTTGTTTGACAAGTCATCAGGCAAGAACCTCAAGAATCCTAGAAACCACCACGCCACCAACATATAAATGAAGACTTTTAGAAACATATCAAATTGTTTCTGGTACTCGTTCATCTTCCGCACCCGCCTTTAGGACACAAACTCATCAATTCGTTGATACCAATGAACACCAAAAACAAAACAAAAACAATGCCACCAATGATGATTGCCCACTCTTGGAGTTCTTCTTCTCGCTCTCTGGCTTTCTTATCAGCGGCTTTTAGAGCAGCCACTTCCTTGGCATCATCTCTGTCCATCTCTGCTTGACGCTCTTTAATCTTGTTCCAGACATCGATCTTGCCTGTCTGCATAAAGAGCATCTTGAGTTCTTCCTCAAAGGCTCTGGCTTGCTCTAGTGCCATCTCAATCTGTAGAGCCGCACCCATGTTAGAACCCTTCTTAGAGTTCTTAGCTTGAAGCATTGCCTTAGTTGCTTGACTCTTAGCGTCAAACATCTTGCCTAGCATGGGCGCTAGAGAGCCTAAATCATTGGCGACCTTACTCGCCTTCTTAACCATCGAAATGGCGCTTTGTAGCCCATTAAGTGCGCTTATTGGATCGATCATTCTTTCTCTCCCACTTCAGGCAAACAACCCTTCGGTTGTATACATCACCTGTCCAAGTCCATTTAATACATCGGTATTCTATGGTTGCCGCCAAAAGAAAGGCGATCACGGGAATGCCCACAAAACAATATAACTACAAAAAATTACAAAACAAAGAAACAGGACTGAGGCAATTACTTCAGTCCAGTATTTCATTATTCAGCCATAGTAAGTTGTGCATCCCCAACTTCTTTAGCCGCAGCAGGTACTGTAAACGATTGAATAAATGCTGATCTTGTTGAATCATCCATTAACTTCATTAGTGAAGAAACAAACTCATTCGTTTTACCTTTTGGTATGCCAACAGTCATAAACTGAGCCAAAGCACCTGGGTTCATCATTAATTCAGCCATTTGTCTGTTGTAAGCCTCTGCATTACCTCTTTGTAAGTATTCAACAGCGGCTTTCATTACTGTATATGTTCTGTTTAACAGTTGTGGGGCTTCTTTTAGAATTTCAGGGCCACCAATATCAAGCGCACCAACTTTTCTTGCAAGTTCTTTTGCTTTTGAATCCCGCTTTAAATCTGCTAATACATTATTTACAGAGGAAACTTCTTTAGGTGTCAAAACATCTGACAATTTATCAAACCTTGGAATGCCAGTGGATTTCTTAATTGTTCCGGCAGCATTCTCAACAGCCGCAGCAAATTCACCCGCAGTTTCTTTCCCTAAAGGTGTATTTAAGCTCTTGGACAAATAATCTCCAACTTCCATGCGATTAAGTTTTTTACTGTAATCCGCATAAGAAGTGAGATATTTACCCCATAAACCATCAGATGACTTGTTTAATGACGCATCAATGAATTGCTTTGCACTGCCCAACGCTTTAGCCGCTTGTTGAGGAATTCCACCAGAAGCGTATTGATCACCAAGATTAAGCATTTTTGCAACATCTTGATTTGATATTTTTCGAATGTTTTCATATACATCACGACTATTTAACAAGCCGTTTTCATCAGCCTTAGAAACAACTTTGTCTCTTATGCCTTGCAAAACAGATTTGCTTTGGTCGGATACAGTTCCACGAATGGCCTTGTCTAGTTCGTCGGTTAAATCACTTGCTCTTAATGGAAAAAATCCATTTTGCTCCAAACTATTAAGTTGAAACTGTTTAAGTTGCGCTTCACCACGCAATGTTCCTGCAAGTTCTTTATATGCTTTTGCTCTACCTGCAGCCTCAGAAGCAATATCTCCAGCAGACAACCAGCCAGGCTTTCCCTGTGTTGCTAAATTTTGCTTAGTAGTTGCCGCTAAACCAGTCATTGCAGCAGTTTGTTCAGCAGCCGCCAAGCTATTAAATTTATCGGAAATTTCTTTTTCCAATTTAGTAAAGATTGGGCCTGCAAGATTGGATTGTTGTAATGCCATTTCTCGCATTGGTGTTGTTATACTTTCCCGTTCAGCAATCAAAGCAGTTTTCTGTGCTTCAGTACCAACAATAGATTGAATCTCTCTTGCCCTAGACGCTTGTTGTTCCACTAAACGCTCTTGAAACTGACCTGCTACTTTTGGTTTACTAGCAAGTTTGCTCTGTGCTGCCGCAAATTCAATTGCTGATGGAATATCAGATATTGCTTGTGCCGCAGTTGGTCGAGAACCACTTACCAATTCTTTTGCATCACGCAGTGCTTCAATTACTTTTGTTCTATCAGGTCCAGCAAGTTCATTCAATTGTTTTTGCATGAAATCTTGACGACCAATAGGAGTTAAACCTTTTAGTGTATTTAAAAGGCCTCCGACAGCTTTTACACCACCTTCAACAATAGGGCCTAATACAAAGCCCGTAGCCATTTGCTCTAATTTTCGTTCAGCAAACTGATCTACAGGAGCATTTACTGGTTGCAAAGCACTTAAAGCCGCACCAGTGCTTCCAGATCGGGCTAAGTTAGCCATTAAACCCGCACCTTGGAGTGGTGCTTGTGTAACACCAACCAAACGATTTACAGGACTAATAACATTTCCTAGCATCTGGTATGGGTCGAAACCACTACTACCAACTCTTGCACGACCTTCAGTGGTTGATTGTTCAACATCACTAACAAGTTGAGTTGCGCCTTGCTTAATACCTTTGCCAAAAAAACCCGTACTTGCTAACAACTGATTAACAGCCAATGCGGGGTCAACAACAGCACCTTTAATTGTTCTGGCAATAGGACTTCCAGCGCCAAACATCAACTCCAAGTTTGATATAGGGGCAGCTACTGGTTCAGGTGTAACTGTCTTGCCTAAGTAACCTTGTATTTTCGCAATTGCTTGCTCATTACTAAGACCATCAGGCAAGTCGTAATGCTTACCTTCATATTGGTATACAGGCATTTTTATCCCTCACTTTAAAACGATTGGATTTTGAGCAGTTCCAACACCTTTTGCTGGGGCATTCATAGAACCTTTAAGGTAACGCCTTGATAGATTATCTAATATCGCTAAGTTTGCTTCTTTTGTCATACCTTCGCTACCAAGAGAATCCAAGTATGTTTTCAATTCAACATTGGAGTTAAGTTGTTGGGCACTCATTCCAGTTGCTTCTTTTACAGCATTTAGTAATTGCAATCGTATGCTTTTTAATTCATCACGCTTTGCTTGTTCTTTTGTGCCAAATACACGACCACCCATTTGACCAACAGTTCCTGTTTGCAATGATGTAACCAAGTTTGCAAGAGGGCCTTTTGACGTGCTTGTTATTCCACCCATTTTGGCTAAATCTTTTACTAAGGTTTCTGCGGTAGAAATTGTATCGCTCAAAGCAAGTTGCCCCTCCTCAACCTTATCTGCTTTTTCTTGGGCTTTAATAACTGCAGCACTAGGCCCTTTGAGTCCAGCAACTAATTGAGCAAGTTCTTTTCTAGCGTCAATCCGTAGTTGCTCTTTTTCTAAATCAGTTTTTGCTTGTCTTAGATCAGACTCCAATTTAGCCGCAATTTTCTCACGACCCAATGTAAGAGTGGCTTCTCTTTGAGCAGTTTTTTCAGCTTTAAGTGTCAATGAAGAAATAACTTTATCTGGAGAACCATACTGAGTAACAACAGCAAGAATTTCTTCTTCTGTAGGATTTACAAGTTTAGATAACTTATCACGCAATTCTTCCTCTTGTTTGATAGTCAATCGTGTTTTATCCGCTTGCGCTAAAGAGGCTTGTTCTGCCGCAGTACGCTGTCCAGTTAAGGCGATACTTTCTTGTAAAGTCTTTGAACGATCAACTAAAATAGATGCTAATTGTGGTAAACCCATACTATTAGCTTTTCGTGCACCTTCAATCAATGCTGTTGGATTGCCTAAATCAATACTACTAAGCAATTGTTGTTGCATTCTAATTTTGGCTTCTTCAGGGTCTTCACCACCAAAACTACGACCAAGAGCGCCAGCAAGCATATTAGCGCCACGGCTAACGCCAAAACTTGCTTGTTGAAATGGGTCTAGTTGAGCATATTGAAGTGCTTGTGCATCAATTCTGGCTTGTTGGCTTTGTTGATACATTTCGGGAGTTACACCGAATAATGATTGGACGATTTCTGCCATGATTAGTATTCTCCTTCACCAAATGTACCGCTTCCACCACCAAAAGCACCATAGTTATAGGTTGGGGAGAAAGCATTTCTAACACCTCGCATAAGAGCGGGGTTTTGTGATGCACTTAACAAGAAATTAGCAGTTGGGTTGTAGGAATTTGCTCTAAACATTGCATTAGCAGCGTTTTGACCGCCTGCAAACATGGCTTGAGCGCCAGCAGGATTAGCAACCTTTGCACCAATTCCAGCGCCAATATCCAATGGTTGTTGTCCAAGATTCTCTAGTCCTGTAGCACCTTGTAAGTAGGCTTGATATGGGCTAAGAGCCGCTACCTGACCTTGATAACCTTGGTTTAGCAAGTTACCACCAGTACCAAACAATCCCGCACCAAAGGCTACTTGTTGTTGACCAGCTTGCATTGCTTGAGAAGCCAATTGAGCATCTTGTTGAGCCAAAGCGTTGTAGTAGGCTTCTGTCTCAGGATTAGAAGCACCAAGACCTGCCGCACCACTTGGTCTAGCACCAGTACCACCGACAGCCAACCCCCCCCTACCAGTGTTAAACAATTGGTTTTGCAAAGCACCATATTGACGCTCACGGCTAGGGGCTAACAATTCTTGTTGTTTAGCCATGTACTGCTGTGCCGCCTCTTGTGGAGATTGAGCCATGTACTGTTGACCTAAACCAAATAAACCTTGAGCCGCACCTGCCAAAGGAGCAAACTGACCTTGTGCCGCAGCCGCTTGATCTAAACCAGTACCCGCCAATCCAAGGAAACGATCTTGCATCGCTTTGAGTTGTGGATCAAGCGTATAGCCAGCACCTGTTACACGACCTGTCGTAGGATCAGTCGTAAAGTTAGATGAACCAAAACGAGTAGTAACTCCTACTGGTCGGAAACGGGCTTCATCAGCGGCAATCTGTGCCGCCTTTACTTGTGCATCAGCTTGAGTCTGTGCGGCTCTCTTAGCTGAATTTCCACCTAACAATCCACCTAGAAGAGATGCACCTGCTGCAATAAATGGCATATTAAACTCCAATCAAAATATCGTCCACTTTTGACGGGTCTTTCTCGTCAGTGGCATGAATACAAAACCAAACACAATCTGTTAGCGCCTTAACTCCATGTGTTAACCCTGCTTTAATCTCAACACATGCTGGCGCTTCTATAACTTCTACTTCATCACCCTTCATTACCGCAACCTTACCTTTTGCCAATATAGACAAATGGCTAAAATCATGCGTGTGTTTCAGAATGGCTGTACCCTCCGCAAATACGGCTTCTTTGGCATACAGTCCATCACTGAAATGATGAGTGATCATGCTGTTCGTTTCCACATAGCCACAGTAATGTATGGCTGTAAGTTAGCGTTAGTTGCACTGCTACCAGTTGAATCGGTTGTGCCAGAAACAGTGTGAGTGTGTTGCAAATCAACAGTACTAGTATTCAAAGCATCGTATCCAGTTAAGTCGTAACCTTGAGCAGAATCATTGTTATCAGTACTGAAGTTTCGTGCTTCATTTGTAATGTCCGTGTACTTCATCTGGTGAGCATGAGTTGAATTTGCACTCATGTTTCCAGTAGTAGCACTGAAAGTGTGGGTATGGCTAACAACGATTGCATCTTTGCTACCACCAGTTTCTTCTAGTGTGTCAAAAGATGTATCACTACCATTCAAACCAACCATGACTCGACCAGCACCAAATGCTGTCCAAGTACCAAAGCCTAACAATGTCGCAGGGTTAGTTGAAACACCTGCATTGATGTAGATAGAGCCAACAGGGTACATAGCCTGAAAAGCCGCAGTAACAAAAGCAGTAGTCGCCAACTGAGTAGTGTTTGTGCCACTAGATGCTGTAGGGGCAGCGGGAGTACCAGTAAATGTAGGAGATGCTAGATCAGCCTTAGTCGCAATAGCAACAGCAATATTGACAAACTCAGTGTTGATCTCTGTACCCTTGACAATCTTTAATGGATCACCAGAGGGTAATGAATCTTTGGTAGCGAAATTGGTGGATTGTGTATAGTTACTCACGACATTTTCCCGTCTTTAGATTGAATTTCAATGCGCTGTATAGATAAAGCAGAACCATTGATGTTTGATTCGTAGCCAGTTTGAACAATTTTACCGCTACCACTACCTTGTACTACCAAGGTATTTAAAGCAACACCATCAGAATATTGAGCAATGTCATACTCACCAATCCCATACTCAGAAATACCTTGTACTGGAATCAAAGCATTGGCAGACAAGTAATTTGTACTGAAGTCAAAGCCCCACTTCATCGTGACATACTGGTTTGTTCCACCAATCACAACCACTTTCAAACGCTTCAACAAGGAAGTGACATTCGCATTTCCAAGGTCTGCATGATTTGTGTAGTACTGCATCCTGTAAGAAGATGTATGGTCTTGATAAGTGCTGTACTTACCAATGTATCCATTCTTGCCAATCAGCAAATCACCATTTCTGCGTGATAACAAAGCAGTAGGCTCAATAGAGTTCCAGTTAGTGATCCTGAAAGAACCATCTTGTAATTGACCTCTTGTATCAAAGCAGTAAACCTCTTTAACAGTAGGCAAGGTCAACAAGTAAAAGGCTTCTGTCTCTGAGTAAACAGTCTTGATACTGGTAAGTGTTTCACTAGCAATGACCGACATGAAGTCACTTCTAATGTTCTTAGACAAGTCTCCAATAGGAGCAGACTTTTCAATGATCGTTCTGGCAAATGATCTAACACCTGAGTTAGACAAGAATAGAACATCCTTACCAGTACTCTGAATAGAATCCCTAGCAATACATCCAATACCGCCTACAGTGTCCTGTAGAGACATAGTAGTAGGAGTAGTAGCGTTGGCATAGACAAGAATTTGACGCTTACCAAAGATGATCAAGAAGCCATTGTGAGCAGCCAAACCTGTAATCTCATCAGCACCATTCGACCATACTCGGTCAATGTTCAAACTTCCTGCTGTTCCTGTACTCCAGATATGACCGGCTAACAGGTCAGAGAAGTAAACAGTTACATTGTCTGTAGAAGTATCTGCAACCCATAAACGACCAAAAGCAGAGATAGCAATGTTCGCAGAAGGAACTGTCCCTACATAACCTGTTTTCTCAGTAATTCTGCGATAAGTAGATGTACTTACAGCAGGGTCAAACACCAATGGATCATGACCAACTTGGAAGAAATAAGTAATCCCATTGAGGGAAGCACATGACCAATTACTCGCAGTAATCGTAGGAGCAGTACCACCCCCCCCATAGGTCAATTCAACAACAGCATTAGAGCCATCTAACTTGAATAACTTATTGTTTCCGGCAAACAGAACTGTCAGAGTGCCATCAGATTGAACTAACTCATGAATAACACCAACATCGTTAGCACCAAGGTTTCCAGAAGATGAATTAACCCTTGCCCAACCCTTACGAGAACCAATACGACCATACTGATCAATGATGCAGTTTGTGGCAACCAAAGCAAAGCCAGAAGCCAAATCTAATGGCGAGTCCTGAGTATTCAGACCAAAGAAGCCTGGCGCTGAGATACTGGCTGTTTGGAGTGCTTGGCTCATATTGCTACAAACTCCTGAGCCTCTGGATAGCGTGTGCCTTCCAAAGCAATGTAATCAGAAAGCATAGAACGATACAGTTGATATGCTTCAGAGGAATTCAAACCACCATCTTCTCCACGTTCAACCAAGGCTCTAGCATAGGCATTCTGAACAACCAGAACATCAGGAACTAAGACTGAAGTGCTGTCAGAGGAGAGAGTTGCTTGAGGAATAGTCAAAGCAAAAGGAATGTTATATACGCCATCAGGACGGGCATAGAGAACTACTTTAGTGTCTCCATTACCATCTACACCATCAAAAGCGTAGAACTCAGGAATACCACTGATAGCGGGTACTAAGTTCTGATAACGATTCATTTGCACGAAACTTACATTCTGCAAACCAACATTCGCTGTAGTATTCAAAGCATCCATCACTTGAAACTTCTGACCAGCACCTGTCATCGAATAGATGTAAGTACCGGCAGTAGTGGTGATAGTGACTGTTTGACCAAGAACATTCCACGCATAAGCATCTTCAATCTGACGCTTGGCATCATTGACAAACTTGCCAATCAAGGTGGAATAGGATGTCTCCGTTACTGTAGAAACTTGAGTCTCTCGTAAACGGATCAGCACATCATTAACTAACTGTAAATAGGTCATGATCTTGATGCTCCTTCAACCTCAAAGGTCGCTAGAAAACTGAAAGTACTTCCAGCTTCTGTTGTTATTTGAATCTTATCGCCTTCTTCCAAAACAATGTAAGCATTGCCATCAAATTGAAGGTAATTCTTTGAAGTAAAGTTGTATTCAGTCAGAATATCGTAAGAGGTGTTGGCACTTGCGTCAAACCAAACTACTGTAATGTGCTTTGTTGATCCACCAGTATTGTGGATGTACATGACAGTAAATTTAGCGTAATAGCCTGTTGGTACTGTATAAACAGTAGTCAATGTTGCCGCAGTAGGCTCGACTCCAACAGATATTGGTCTCATTTGTTCCTCTTAGAAATCGCTTTAGCTTTAGCCCTAGCGTCTTCCTTGGACGATGCACCCCAAGCTCTAAGAGAAAGTAAAAGTCGGGTAGGCTTTCCATCTTTCATCTCAGCGCCAGGCATATTGCCCATTCGTGCTAAAAAGGATGCCCTACGAGGGTTATCTCCCGACTTTACTGGTGCTTTTAAATTGCCACCTGTTTCTGCATTATACGATGCTCTTCCTTTAGCATTCAAGCCACCGGAAGCAGATTTTCCTTCTTTTCTTTGCCAAGCAGGAGTTTTCATTTCTTCTTTGCAGTCTTAGCCGCAGCCTTAAATGCCGCCTCAGTAGGAGCGCCTTTAGAACCAACCTTACGCATCTTTTCCTTAGAACCAGCTTTGATGCGTTCTTGTTTGGCTTGATTA
>Ga0222712_10004512_pt1 | contig 14533 bp, 6 predicted proteins | sample C33_657DmetaG_FD_165043 | JGI IMG/M metagenome (GOLD analysis project Ga0222712, IMG submission 165043) | Estuarine water microbial communities from San Francisco Bay, California, United States - C33_657D | ecosystem: Environmental > Aquatic > Marine > Unclassified | place: USA: California... | reverse complement strand
TCGCCGAGCCGGTGTGCATCAGCTTGGCGGCCGGGCCGTGGGCCGGCAGGTCGGAGTGCATCGAGCGGATGACGCACATCTCGTCGGCCTGCTCCTGGAGCTTCGGGAAGATCTCGGAGATCTCGAGACCGGACTTGCCGCACTTCTTGAACTCGAAGGGCGTCGGGAAGATCACGCCGCCCTGGCCGGACGCGGACTTCTCGGCGAAGGCCTTCATGCCCGGCTTGTAGTCGAAGGTGTCGAGGTGGGACGGGGCGCCGCCCGCGAAGATGTGGATGACGTGCTTGGCCTTGGCCGGGAGCGGGGCCTTGCGCGGCTTGAGGTCGGCCGAGATCTCGGCGCGGGCCGGCGCGACGAGGTAGTCGGCGACCATGGTGCCGAAGGCGACGGTGCCGAGGCCCATGCCGGTCTGGCGGAGGAACTCGCGGCGCGAGTTGGGCGTCGGGAGGCTGTTGGAGCAGTTCTGGATTTCCATGTGTTGTGCGGTTTGGTTGTAGAAACGGGTTAGTTGAGGTAGACGAATTCGTTGGAGCAGACCATCGCCTGGGCGAGCATCTCGAGCGGGGTGACCGGGCGCTTGTCGAGCTTGACGCCCTCGTTGACGAGGCCGGCGCCGGAGATCTTGGTCTTGGGGACCTCGACGGCCACGAGCGGCGCGCTGGGCAGGAGGGGCTTGTTCATCAGCTCGCTGGCCTTGGGCTTGGGGGCCTTGGCCACCGGGGCGGGCTTGGCCGCCTTGGCGACGGGCTCGTCGATGTAGCCGGCGACCTTGCGGACGAACTCGCGGGCGATGCGCTGCTCGTCCGGGGTCGGGGAACGCTGGTACATGATCTTGTACAGCTGGGCGATGCGGGCGTCGTCCGAGGACGCGCCGACGACCTCCGGGCGGGAGGCGACCGCGCGGGCCACGACGATCGACAGCTCGTTGTTCATGAAGAACAGGGCCTGCTGCGGCACGATGGTCGAGCCGCGCTTCGAGTTGGCCATGTCGGGGTCGGCGAAGTCGAACTGCGACTGGAGGTCGCTGAGGCGTTCGCGGTCGATGTAGCCGTAGATGCTGCGACGGTAGCTGATCGGGTCCTCCGTGATGTTCACGGGGCGGCCGCCGAGGGTCGTATCCATCTTGCCGGTCAGCATCAGCATGGAGTCGCGGATGGACTCGAAGTCCAGGCGGCGGAGGTTCGCGTGCCACAGGAGCTTGTTGCCGGCGTCGACCTTGGCCGGGTCGACGGCGCCCTTCTGCGCGACGAGCGGGTTGAGGGCCGGGTTGGCCGACTGGCGGTAGGTCGCCGACATCAGGATGCGCTTGTGCAGCTTCTTCAGGGACCAGCCGTCGTCCATGAAGCGCGTGGAGAGCCAGTCGAGGAGCTCGGGGTGGGACGGCTTCTCCGACATGTTGCCGAAGTCGTCGGGCGAGGAGACGATGCCGGCGCCGAAGTGGTGGAGCCAGACGCGGTTCACCAGCACGCGGGGCGTCAGCGGGTTGGTGCGGTTGGCGATCGCGAGCGCGAGCTCGCGGCGGCCGCTGCCCTCGTAGAAGGGCTGGCGGTCGGGGCCGGCCAGGATCTCGAGGAACTGGCGCGGGGCCACGGGACCCTTCTTGTTGCGGTCGCCGCGCAGGTACACGTTGGTGTCGCGGGGCTTCTCGGCGTCGGCGACGGTCATCGCCGTGCCCGGACCGCCCGGGTGCGTCAGGTCGAGGGCGTTGATCGCGTCGAACTTGAAGTAGCGCGTCGGGATGTTGCCGTTCTGGAACGCGGGGGCCGACTGCCAGGACTCGCAGAAGGCGCGGGTCGAGACCAGGACCGTCATCTGGGTGGTCGTGGCGATGTCCTCGTAGTTCGGGGTCGGGAAGGGATAGGCCGCCAGCTGGGCGATGGCCTTGTCGTCCTGCTCGCCGCGCTTGCCGGGCGTGCCGCGCATCTGGAGGTGGGCGAGGATGCGCTCGTGGTGCTTGACGAACAGGGCGTCGTAGGCGAAGGCGACCTCGTCGAGGGTCTTCGGCTTGAGCGTGCGCAGCGCCTCGGCGACGAGCGGATTGACGGCGAGCTTCTTGTCCGCCAAGGCGGCGGCGAGGACCGCCGGGGCCTTCTCGGCGAACTGGGCCTCGGGGATCGCGCGCACGCGGGCGAGCGGGCCGGTGACGGGGGAGTCGGCGCGGATCATCATCGCGCCGTCCACCTCGCGGTCGACGACGTACTTGTCCTTGTACTTCTGCTGCATGTCGTAGCCCTTCTCGGAGCGGACGCCGCCGGCGAGGGCGACCATCGCGCGGGCGCCGTACCCCTTGTGCAGGAGCGAGAGCTGGCCGCCGATGTACTTGTAGTAGCCGCGGACGTTCTCGTCCATGAGCTGGCGGAGCTGTTTGTCGTAGTCGGCGCGGACCGCGGCGGGGGCGGTGCGGGCGCCGCGGATGACGGGATCGACGAGCGGGTCGATGGTCGAGGCGAAGACGCCGTGCAGGGAGTAGTAGTCGGCCGCGGGGATCGGGTCGAACTTGTGGTCGTGGCAGCGGGCGCAGGCGACGGTCAGCCCGAGGAAGCCCTTGGTCGTGGTATCGATGCGCTCGTCGATGGTGTCGTCGTTGTTGTCGAAGCGCTTGCCGACGGTGATGAAGCCGAGGGCCGCGAGGCGCGGGTCGTCCTTGGCCAGGTCGGGCAGGCGGTCGGCCGCGAGCTGCTCGATGATGAACTGGTCGTAAGGCTTGTCCGCGTTGAGCGCGTCGATCACGTAGTCCCGGTAGGTCCAGGCGTTGGCGGAGCGGTCGCCCTCGGCGCCGCCGCGGCGGAGGCCCTTGGTGTCGGAGTAGCGGGCGGTGTCGAGCCAATGGCGGGCCCAGCGCTCGCCGTAGCGGGGCGAGGACAGGAGCCGGTCGACGGTGCGCTCGAGGACGAGGGTGGCGGCGCGGGCCGGCTGGCCGTTGCGGAGCGCGAGCGCGTCGCGGGCGACGGCGCCGTCGAACTCCCGCGCGAAGGCCTCTACCTCGGCGTTGGTGGGCGGCAGGCCGTGCAGGTCGTAGGTCAGGCGGCGCAGCAGGGCCTCGCCGTCGGCGGAGGGATTGGGCTTCAGGCCCGCCGCGTCGAGCTTGGCGAGGACGAAGGCGTCGATCTCGTTCTGGCACCAGGCCGGCGCGCTCAGCTTGGCGGGGATGGCGGGATCCTGCACCGGCTTGAAGGCCCAGTGATCGCGGGCTTTCTGCGAGAGGCCGGTGAGCTTGACGGCGCCGCCGACCGGGGCCGGGGCCCCCATGAGGACCCACTTCTCCAGCGTGGCGATCTTCGCGTCGCTGAGCTTGGGGCCCGCCTTGCGGGGCGGCATCGAGAGTTCGGGGTCGCCTTGGTGGACGGCGACGAGCAGCAGGGACTTCTTGAGGTTGCCCGGGACGACGGCGGGTCCTTGGTCGCCGCCGGCCAGCAAGGCCGCGCGGGTGTCCATGATGAGGCCGCCCTTCGAGACGCCCTCGGCCGCCGAGTGGCACTTGTAGCAATGCTCGCTGAAGATCGGCCGGATGTTCTTCTCGAAGAATTCCAGGCCGGCCGGATCGACCTTCTCCTCCGGCTTGGCTTCCGCCTTCGCGGCCGCGGGCTTCGCGGACATCGCGTCGGCTTCCATCTTCATCTCCTGGGCGCGCGAGCTGGCGACGCCGCACGCCAGGAGGGCGACGGCGAACCGGAGGCTGTAACGAAGAAGGGACATGGATGCGGTCGGGTTATAAGGAGACACCACCGGGGAGAATAAGTTACGGGCTTTCTAGGGGGTTCAGAGGGGCCTTACCTAGGGTTAATTCTCGCGTCTCGCCCGGGGACTTCAAGCCGTAGATAAAGGATTTCTTGATGAAAAAAGGGGGCCGAAGCCCCCTTGGTCGTTCCCTGGCCGCGTGCGCTCAGTTGACGTAGACGAACTCGTTCGAGAGCAGGAGGGTGTGCGCCAGCAACTCGATGGGGGTCAAGGGGTTGCGAGGTATCGTCTCTCCGACGTTCTGCAGAATCCCCTCCGCCCCGCCCGTGCTGACGGACATCATCATGTCATCGGGCGCCTCGACCTTCTTGGTGGCCGGGAGCCCCTTCTTGGCGGCCGTGCCTTGGGCGGCGGCGACGGGATTGCCACCCTTGGTCTCCTTGGCATCCTTGCCCGAGGAACCCTTGGCGACGGTCCGGTTCCCGGCCGAGCCCGTCGCCGGCGCCTTGGTCGCCGGGGCGCCGCGGGCGGCGGCGATGGTCATGGCCTTCTGCTTGTCGAGGAAGTCGCGGGCGGCGCGGATCTCGTTGGACGTGGCGCGGCGCTGGAAGATCGCCATGAACATCGCGTTGACGCGGGCGTCCTCGGAAAGCGCCTTCGCCACCTCCGGGCGGGCCGCCACGGAACGGGCGACCTCCACGGAGAGCGGGTTGTTCATGAAGAACAGCGCCTGCTGCGGGACGATGGTGGAGCCGCGCTTGGAATTGGCCATGTCCGGGTCGGCGTAGTCGAACTGCGACAACGTGTCGTTGAGACGCAGGCGGTCGACGTACCCGTAGAGGCTGCGACGATAGCTGTAGGGTTCGTCGGTGATGTTGGCGGGCTGGCCGCCGACCGCCGGGTTCAGCTTGCCGGTCAGCAGGATCATCGAGTCGCGGATCGATTCGAAGTCGAGGCGGCGCAGGTTGCCGCGCCACAGCAGACGGTTGCCGGCGTCGATCTTGAGCGGGTCGACGGCGCCCTTGCGCGCCACGAGGGGATTGACGTTGGGGTTCGAATCCTGGCGGTAGGTCGCGCTCAGCATCAGCTGGCGGTGCATGCGCTTGAGGGTCCAGCCGTTCTTGGTGAAGTCATCGGCGAGCCAGTCGAGCAGCTCGGGGTGCGAGGGCGGGACGGACATGTTCCCGAGGTCGTCGGGCGTCAGGACCAGGCCCTCGCCGAAATGCTTCAGCCAGAGGCGGTTCATCGCGACGCGCGGCGCGATGGGGTTCGTCTTGGCCACGATGGCCTTGGCCAGCTCGAGGCGGCCGCTGCCGTCCGTGAAGGCCGGCCGGTCGCCCTGGGAGAGGGCCTCGAGGAAGCGGCGCGGGACCACCGGGCCGCGCTTGTTCTTGTCGCCGCGCAGGTAGACGTAGCTGTCGCGGGGGCTGGCGGCGTCCTGGATCGCCATCGCCTCGCGCGGGGCGCCCGGGTGCGAGAGGCGCAGCTCGTTGATCTGGGCCCAGCGGAAGTACGCGACAGGCTTGCGGTTGTTCTGGCCGCCGAAGACCGGGCGGTTCTGCCAATCGGCGCAGAACTTGCGCGTGTCGAAGAGGGCGATGCATTCCTCGTTCTCGAGGATCTCCTCGACGTCGGGCAGGGGCCAGGGGTAGGCCGCCAGCTGGGCGATCGCCGCCGGGGTCTGCTTGCTCGAGCGGCCGGGCGTGGCGCAGCGGTCGATGTGCGCGAGGATGGAGGCCTTGCTGTCGTTGTAGGCCTTCTGGTAGGCCAGGGCCACGTCGTCGATGGTCTTGGGCTTGAGGCCGCGCAGGGCCGAGGCGATGAGCGGGTTGACCGGGTGCTTCGGGTCGTTCAGGGCGGCGGCGAGCACGCCGGCGGCGCGCTCCTCGAAGACCGCGGCGGGGATCGCCGCGACGCGGGCGAACGGCCCGGTGATCGGCGAGTCGACCTGGATGCGCATCGGCTCGAAATCGGGCAGGGGCGTCTCCAGCTTGTACTTCTCGTTCACGTCGCCCCACTCGACGGAGCCGCGCTTGAGGGTGGCGGCGACCAGGCGGCCGGCCATCTCGCGGTCGTAGCGGGCGCGCATCTCCTTGAAATACTTGTAGTAGCCGGCGGCGCTCTCGGCCTGCAGCTGGTCGAGGCGCTTCTGGAAGTCGGCCTTCAGCGTCGCGCCCTGCGGACCCGCGGTGATGCCCGGGCGCTGGAGCGGCTCGATGGTCGAGGCGAAGATGCCGTGCAGCGAGTAGTAGTCGGCGGCGGGGATCGGGTCGAACTTGTGGTCGTGGCAGCGCGAGCAGGCGACGGTCAGCCCCAGGAAGGCCTTGGTGGTGGTGTCGATGCGCTCGTCGATCGTGTCGTCGATGTTGTCGAAGCGCTTGCCGATGGTGATGAAGCCGAGCGCGGCGAGGCGCGCGTCGTCGGGCTTGATGTCCGGGAGCTTGTCGGCGGCGAGCTGCTCGATCACGAAACGGTCGTAGGGCTTGTCGGTGTTGAGGGCGTCGATGACGTAGTCGCGGTAGGTCCAGGCGTAGGCGTAGCGATAATCCTCGAAGAGGCTCTTGCCTTGGTCGACCGGGAGGCCGCGGGTGTCGGAGTAGCGGGCCGTGTCGAGCCAGTGGCGACCCCAGCGCTCGCCGTAATGCGGCGAGGCCAGCAGGGCGTCGACCTGCTTGGCGACGACGGCGTCGACGTTGCCGGCCGGGGCCCCGCGGCGCACGGCGGCCGCGTCGGCGACCGCGGCCGCGTCGAAGGCGCGGTTGAAGGCCCACACCTGCTCCGAGGTCGGGGGGAGGCCGATCAGGTCGTAGGACATGCGGCGTAGCAGCGCCTCCGGCTCGGCGGGCGGGTTCGGCACCAGGCCGGCGGCCTCGAGCTTCGCGAGGACGAAGGCGTCGATCGGCCCCTTGACCCAGGCCTTGTTCTTCACCTCCGGCGGGGTGACCGCCTTGATCGGCTGGTACGCCCAATGCTGCTTGGCCTTCTCGGTCAGGCCCGTCAGCTTGTTGCCGTTGCCGGCCGGCGCGGGCGCGCCCATCTTGACCCACTTCTCGAGCGCGGCGATCTTGGCGTCGGCGATCTTGCCGCCCTTCTTCTTCGGCGGCATCGCGAGTTCCGGATCGCCGTAATGGACGGCGAGCAGCAGCAGCGACTTGGCGACGTTGCCGGGCACGACGGCCGGACCTTGGTCGCCCCCCTTGAGCATGCCGTCGCGGGAATCGAGGATCAGGCCGCCCTTCGACGAACCCTTCTCGATGGAGTGGCATTCGTAGCAATGTTCGGCGAGGATCGGCCGGATGCTCTTCTCGAAGAAGTCGAGACCCTCCTTGCTCGGCTCGTCGGCGGCGCGGAGCAACGGTCCGGCGGCCAGCAGCGGAAGGACGGTAAGGAGGCGGAGGGAGGTCATGGCAAAAAGGTGGTAGAAGAAGACATCAAGTTAACCCCCTAGGTTTCACCTAGGAACTAGACTTCATGATGACCCTAGGGGCCATCCTTGGGGTAATCAAGCGGGCTTAGGCCCCTAGCCTCAGGTAAATCCCCTTCCCCACCCCGCTTTTCCATGCATAACCCACCTGGGATGCGCATCCTCCTCGCCAGCGACAAATTCAAGGGCTCCCTCCCCTCCCCGGAGGTGGCGGCGGCCTTGCGGACCGCCCTCGCCGAGGTCTTCCCCGGGGCGGAGTTCGACTCCTGCCCGATCGCCGACGGCGGCGAGGGCACCACGGAGGCGATGGTCGACGCCTTGGGCGGAGGCTGGGCCGAAGCCGCCGTCCCCGATGCCCACGGCCGACCCCGGGTCGCGCGCTTCGGCTGGATCCCCGCCGAGCGGCGGGCGATCCTGGAGATGAGCGCCGCCAGCGGCCTGGCCTTGGTCGCCGACCGGCCGCCCGACCCGGCGCTCGCCAGCACCCGCGGCACCGGGGAGCTGCTGCTGGCCGCCCGCCGGCTCGGCGCGGAGAAGATCCTCCTCGGCATCGGCGGCTCGGCGACCAACGACGGCGGGCTGGGCATGGCGCTCGCGCTCGGCCACCGCTTCGAGCGGCGCGGCGCGGCCTTCATCCCGACGCTGGCGACGTTGCTCGAGGCGGACCGCCTGCATCTCGTCCCTCCGCCCTGCGCGGAACTGCTCGTCGCGTGCGACGTGGACAACCCGCTCCTGGGCCCGCGGGGCGCGACGCGCGTCTACGGCCCGCAGAAAGGGGTGGTCGATTTCCCGTGGTTCGAGGCGCGGCTGGCGCACCTGGCGGACCTGGCGGCGGCGGCGCGCGGCGCGGATCCGCGGGACACGCCGGGCGCCGGGGCGGCGGGCGGGCTTGGCTTCGGTCTCATGGCTTTCGCCGGCGGAAGGCTCACCCCGGGCTTCGAGCTCGTGGCCGCGCAGGTCGGGCTCGCCGCGCGCGTGGCCCGGGCCGACCTCGTCGTCACCGGGGAAGGCCGGCTCGATGAGCAGAGCCTGCAAGGCAAGGGCCCGGTGGGCGTGGCGCGCCTGGCCCGCGCGCACGGGAAAACCGTGCTCGGGGTGGCCGGGTCGGTCGCGGACTCGGAGGAGCTCCGCGCGCAATTCGACCTGCTGCTCGGGATCAAGCCGGCGGCGATGCCGCTCGCGGAGGCGATGGCGCGCACGGCCGAGCTGCTCGGCGCGGCGATCCGGGCGCACGCCGCGGAACTCCGCGCCCTGCGGCGCGGCTAGGCGAAGATCGGGGCGGCCTTCCCCTTGCCGTCGATGGTGGCGTAGAAGGGGCGACCTTCGATGTCGTAGGCCTTGCGCGGGCTGATGCCCATGGCCGTGAAGATCGTCGCATGGACGTCCTCGACCGCCAGCGGGTCCTTGATCGCCACGAGCGGGCGCTCGTCCGCGGTCGCGCCGAAGACGTGGCCTTTCTTCACGCCGCCGCCGAACATCACGACGCTCGTGCCGCCCGTGAAATGGCGGTGCAGGCCGTAGTGGTCCGGGTTCTCGATGGTGCCGCCCTTGTGGAAGGACTGGTCGCCGGCCTTGGAGCCGGGGCGGCCCTCGATCATCGCGTCGCGGCTGAATTCGCTGGCGATGACCACCAACGTGCGGTCGAGCAGCCCGCGCGCCTCGAGGTCGCGGATGAGCTGCGCCACGGGCGCGTCGATCGTGCGGTGCATCTCGTCCACCATCTTGTGGCCCTTGCCGTGCGTGTCCCAGTTGAAGAACGGCACGTACTCGGTGGTGACCTCGACGAAACGGGCGCCGTTCTCGACCAGGCGGCGCGCCAGCTGGCAACCGCGCCCGAAGCGGGTCGTGCCGTAGGCCTGCTGGGCCTCCTTCGGTTCCAGGGACAGGTCGAAGGCCGCGCGCTCCTTGGCGCTCAGGAGGCGGTAGGCGTTGTCCATCGAGCGCAGCATCGACTGCTGCTGGAAGTCGCTCATCCGGTCGCGGTCGGGGCTGGCGTCGACCAGTCGGCGGAACTCGCGGTCGCGGTTCACGAAGCGGCCGGCATCCATGCCCTTGGGCGGGCGCACCGCGGTGGCCGCGTCGTCCGGGAACGGGAGATTCATCGGACCGTGCTCGCCGCCGAAGAAGCCGGCGGTCGTGAAGGCCTTCAGCTCCTCGCTTTCGCCGACGCCCTCGAGGCGCTGGCCGATGTTGATGAAGGCGGGCATGACCGGGTTGCGCGGACCGAGGACGCGCGCCATCCACGCGCCGAGGTGCGGGCAGGCGACGGTCTGCGGGGGCACGTAGCCGGTGTGCCAATGGAACTGGTGGCGCGAATGGAGGATGCTGCCCAGGTCAGGCTGCACGGCCGAGCGGATGAGGGTCGCACGGTCCATGACGGAGGCGATCTGCTCCAGGCCCTGGCAGATGCGCAGGCCGTCGACCGCGGTGGGGATCGACGGGAACGTGCTCAGCACGCGTTTGTATTCCAGGCCCTTCTCATAAGGCGCGTAGCGCTTCGGGTCGAAGGTCTCGGGCGCGGCCATGCCGCCGGCGAGCCAGATGAGGATGCACGCGTCGGCCTTGGCGACCGGGGCGGGTTCGTCGGCCGCGAGCAGGCGCGGGGCGCCGAGGCCGAGCGTGGCGACGCCGGCCGCGCCGAGGAGGCGGAGGAACTCGCGGCGGCGCAGGGCGGGCGGGAGGTCCGGGTCGAGGGGAAGGTCGGGAATCATGGGTCAGCGGATGGTCTGGAATTCGGGGAGCATGCAGACGGCCCACAGGAGGTCGGCCACGCCTTGCTCGTCGAGCTTGGCGCCGAGCAGGCTCCGGGCCACGGCGAGTTCGGCCGCGGTGGGTTCGCGGCAGAGGGCCGAAAGGTAGAGCCAGCGCGCGAAGGCGTCGGGCGACTCCCACCCGCGTCGCAGCAGGTTGGCCGCGCCGCGGGCGAGCAGGTCGGTGAGGGCGGCGCCGTTGGCGAGGTCGATCGCCTCGAGCGTGCTCAGCTCGTTCGGGCGCATCGACACGATCTGCTCGCGGTTGGGCCGGCCGAGGGAGCGCTGGAGAAGGTCGGACTTCATGAGCGTGGCGCGCGGGGCGAGCAGGACCTTGCCGGAGAAGCCCGCCACCTGGTCGGCCATCCGCTTCTCCGCGACGGTCCACGCCGTCCCGGCGACCACCGCGACCGGCTTCCAGACGGCGGCGGCGGGGAGACGGCCCTGGGCGTCGGGCAAGGTCGCGGACCACTGCCAGGACTTGTCCGTGGCGAGGGCCAGTTCCTGGCCGTCGACCAACTGCGCGTGGACCTGGCACCAGAGGGCGGCGGCGTTCGGCGCGCTCCCGCCGTTGCGGCCGATGGCCACGAGCTCGTTGGCGCCCGCGCGGAGGAAAGGCGCGAGGTCGAAGGTCTGCGGGGTCTGCCAATCGTCGCCGGCGCCGACCTTGCGGCCGTTGACCCAGAGCTCGAAGCTGTTGTCGCCGGCGATCGTGCAGGCCGCGCGGCGCGGCGCGGCGGCCAAGGTCAGGCCATGGCGGAACGCGCGCGCCTCCCCGACCGCGGGCTGGCGGCCCCGGCCGAGGTCGTTCGACCAGATGGGCTGGGCGAGGAAGGCGGCCGGCGCGGCGCCCTCGGCCGCGCGCGTCACGCCGGCGTCGATCTTCCCGGGCATCGTGCCCGTCAACCGCCAGACGGCGTCGACGAACTGCTCGGCGGTGAGCCGCTTGGACCGCGGGCCCCGGTAGGCGTAGCCGGACTCGTCGGCGGCGGGCGCGAGGATTTCGGCGCGGGCCTGGTAAGCCTCGGAGGTGGCGATGAACGCGAGGGTCGCGCGCAGGTCGTAGCCCGACTCGCGCAGCCGGTTGGCCAGCACGTCGAGCAGGTCCTGGTTCCACGGCGCCGTCTGCATCGCGTCGACCGGATGGACGACGCCGCGGCCCATGAGCCGCTGCCAGAGGCGGTTCGCCATCGTGCGCTGGAAACGCCCGTTGTCGCGGTGCGTCAGCAGGCCGGCCAGCTGGGCCAGGCGCTCGGCCTTCGGCTTGGCGGCGTCGACCTGGCCGAGCTCGGGGAAGAGCCACGCGGCCGCGGCCGGCTTGCCCGTCGGGACATCGCAACGGACCAGCTCGAGCGGACGATCGGAGTAGATGGCGGCGAGCCCGTAGGCGTCCTTGAGCTTCCAGCGGTCGATGAAGCTGTCGTGGCAGGAGGCGCACTTCATGTTGATCCCGAGGAAGGCCTGCGAGACGCTCTGCGCGAACTGCAGCTCGGGCTTCTGGCCGGCGCTGGTGGCGCCGCGCCACACGATGCCCTTCGCGAAGCCTTCGCTCTCCGGGCCCGGCGCGACCAGTTCGCGGGCGAGCTGGTCGTAAGGCTTGTTGGTCACGAGCGCGCGGTAGAGCCAGGGCGTGATCTGCTTGCGCCCGCCGTCGATGTAACCGGTGCCGGCGTAGTCGTTGCGCAGCAGGTCGTTCCAGAAACCCATCCAGTGGTCCGCGTAATCCACGTCGCGCGCCAGCAAGGCGCGGACGAGCCGGGCGCGCTTGTCCGGCGCGGGGTCGGCGACGAAGGCGCGGGTCTCCTCGGGGCCGGGGAGGAGCCCGATGAGGTCGAGGGAGACGCGCCGGAGAAAGGTGGCGTCATCGGCGCGCGCGGGGCGCGGCAACCGGTGCGTCGCCGTCCAGGCGTCGAGCACGCGGTCGATCGGATGGTCGCGTCCCTCCTGCGCGGGCGGGAGGTCCACGGCGCGGGGACGCAACGGCGGCTCATAGGCCGGCTGCTTGAAGGCGAACCCTTCGGTCCAACGCGCGCCCTGGCCGATCCAGGCGCGCAGCGTGGCGACCTCCTCAGGCGTCAACCGCGGCCCCTTCGGCGGCATCCGCACATCGGGATCCTCGCTGACGATCGCCTCCAGCAGGCGGCCCTTGGCGGCGTCGCCGGGCGTGAGGACGGCGCCGTTCTCCCCGCCCTCGAGCAGCGAGGCGCGGGTGTTCATCGAGAAGCCACCCTTCTTCTTGTCGCCCGCGTGGCACTCCGCGCAATGCTTGCGCAGCAGCGGCACGACGGCGTGGTCGAAGTCCGGTTCGGCGGCGCCGAGGACGGCGCCGGCGGCCAGGAACGCGAGGAGGACGGGCTTCATCGCGGCGAAACTCAGCGGGCGAACACGATGCAACAGGCGGCGCCGGCGACGACCGACTGCTTCGTGTCCGTCAGCTTGCCCGTGGCGGGGTCGACCCGGTAGGCGTTGAGGGTGCCGGACTTCTGGCCGGCGCAGACGAGCCAGCGGCCGTCGGGGCTCAGGCCGAACCCGCGCGGCACCGCCGGCACGTCGAGCTGATGCTGCAGCAAGGTCAGCTTGCCGTCGGCCCCGATCGCGAAGGCGGCGAGGGAATTGTGCCCGCGGTTGGAGACGTAGAGCGCGCGGGCGTCCGGCAGGCAGAAGATCTCCGCCGTGGAGGCGCCCTTGGCGTCGGCGCCCGCCGGCAAGGTCGGCAGGACCTGGATCTCCTTCATCACGCCGGTGGTCGCGTCGACGGCGAAGACGCTGACCGTCAGGGCCATCTCGTTGCAGACGTAGGCGAAGCCGCCCCGGGGATGGAAGGCGAGGTGGCGGGGGCCGGCGCCGGGGGCCACGCGGCCGGACTTGGCCGGGGACGGCTTCAGGGTGCCGGTGGCCGCGTCGAACGCGTGGATGAAGATGTCGTCGGTGCCGAGGTCCGGCACGTACACGAAACGATTGGCGGCGTCGGCATAGATGCCGTGGGCGTGCGGACCGGCCTGGCGCGCCTTGTTCGGGCCCGTGCCCTCATGCTGGAGGAAGGAGCTGGCGGGCGCGAGGGAGCCATCGGCCTTGAGCGGGAGGCAGGCGACGGAGCCCGACCCGTAGTTGGCCGCGAAGAGGAACTTCCCCGTCTGGTCCAACGTGACATGGGTGGCGCCCTTCCCCTTCGTGTCCTCGGAGTTCAGCAGGGCGGCCGTGCCGTCCGCGGCGAGGCGATAGGCGGCGACGCCGCCGCCGGCGACCTCGGCCGTGGCGTAGAGGGTGCGGCCATCGGCCGAGAGCGCCAGGTAGGAGGGCCCCTTGGCCTCGGCGAGGACGGTCGGCTCCGAGAGACGGCCGGTCGCGGGGTCGATCGTGCCGCGCAGGATGCCCTTCGAGGCGGGACCGGAGGTGCCGATGTAGAAGGTGAGGTCGCCGGCGACGGCGGTGGCGGCGAGGAGGGTGAGCACGGGGAGGAGGGGACGCATGAGAGGGTGGTTGATTAGAGGAACGAGAAAGGCCGGGGTTCCAAGCAAACTCAGCGCCCATCCCACCAACCGTCGAGGAGGGCGGTCAGCCGCTTCAGGTCCTGCGGACGTTCGGCGGCGAGGTCGCGCTGTTCGTGGGGGTCGGCCTTGAGGTCGAAGAGGCGGGGCGGTTCGGTGGCGTCGCCGGAGCCGTGCTGCGTCGAGCCGGTCTTGAGGCCGCTCGAGACGATGAGCTTGAGGTCGCCGGCGACAAGCCAGCGGTAACGCAGGCTGGCGGCGGGCCGGCCCAGTTCCCGGATGTCGTGGGTCGAGTTCTGGCCCGCGACGAACGGACGGGCCCGCAGGGCGGCGTCGTCCAGCAGGTCGAGGCCGTCGCCGTCGGCCGGCGGGCGGCCGCCGGCGAGCTTGAGCAAGGTCGGCAGGAGGTCCACGGCGCTGGCCGGGGCCTCGACGACCGTCGGCGCGACATGCCCCGGCCAGCTCACGAGGATCGGGGAACGCACGCCGCCGTCGAAGGGCGACTGCTTGGAGCGGTCGAAGTCGACCAGGGGCTTGTCCGTCCGCGGGATCCAGCCGTTGTCGGCGATGTAGACGATGACGGTCTCCCGCGTGAGGCCCTCCTTCTCGAGATGGGCGCGCACCTCGCCGATGGTCTCGTCGAACCATTCGACCATGGCATGGTAGCGGGCCGCCTGGGGCGTCGGCGACTTGTCGCGGTACTTGGCGAGCAGCCGCTCCGGCGGCGTGTGCGGGTCGTGCGGCATCATGGGCGCGTACCACGCGAAGAACGGCTTACCCGCCTGCTTGGACCGGGTAATGAAATCCGTGAGCGGGGCCAAGGTCTTGCGCCCGATGTCCAGCCCGACGTCGCCGTGCCGACCGCCCTTGGTCATGCCCTCGGTGAAGCCGCCCGTGGAGTAGTCGCCCATCCACCACTTGCCGGTCTGCAGGCTGACGTAACCGCGTTCGCCCAGCAGGCGCGGCAGGATCGGCGACTCCTGGAACAGCTTGATCATCCGGGCCCGCCCTTCGAGGAACGCGGCGTCCTTCTGCCGCGCCGCCGCGGGGACGGCGGCGGGCACGAGCGGGTCGTTGCCGGTGATGCCGTGGCGGTGGACGTGGCGGCCGGTCAGGATCGACGCGAGGCTCGGGCCGCAGAGGGAGTTCGTGACGTAACCGCGGGGGAAGACGCGCGACTCGGCCGCCAGCTG
>Ga0222712_10004511_pt1 | contig 14535 bp, 18 predicted proteins | sample C33_657DmetaG_FD_165043 | JGI IMG/M metagenome (GOLD analysis project Ga0222712, IMG submission 165043) | Estuarine water microbial communities from San Francisco Bay, California, United States - C33_657D | ecosystem: Environmental > Aquatic > Marine > Unclassified | place: USA: California... | reverse complement strand
CCCAAATTAGCGAGAATCGGGTTGGACAAGGGGGGTATACTGGGAAAGGTTACAAAAAAGTGGGGATTCAATGACAAATCGTTTGCCACCAGAATTGCATCTGGTACATGGAACAAAAGCAGAACATAAAGCTCTGCCATTGCCGGAAAAAGTTCGGTTGCGTGTGCCGCAAGCGGATTGGTTGGATAACCCGCAAGCATGGAATCGCGCAGTGTTTATCAAGGAAACCAGCGACTTTCTTTGGGACACTTATGGCATTGGGTCAGACCAAGACAAACACGTTCTTGCCGCGCTTGCCAGCCAAATTGAAATCTACATTAAATGTTGGGACGGTGTCCAGAAAAAAGGAATATTGACTGTGTTTAATAATGGCGCAACTGTCGGGCCAAACCCTTTTTTGACTGCTGGCGACAAAGCCTTGTCCAGAGCCATTGTGCTTATGAATGAATTAGGGCTAACCCCAAGAGGTCGGCTTGCTGGCAAAGGCAGTGAAGGCGGCAAATATTCTAAATTGCTCAACGGCCCATGAATTACGAAGATGGCATCCTATATGCCGTAAATGTTGCCAAAGGTGAAATTGTTGTTGGCAAATTGATTCGCTTGGCTTGCCAACGATTTTTGAATCAACTGGAAGATAGAGCTTGGGCTTGGGAATTCCACATTAAATATGTGGAACATTTCTTGGAATTTGTTTCTACGTTAAAGCACACAAAAGGCCCGGACGCTGGAAAGCCTTTGATACTTGAGCCATTTCAAATATTTATTATTTGCGCCATTTATGGATTCCGCAGTAAAAAAAATCCATTGGTGCGGATGGTTACAGATGTCATTGTGTTTATTCCGCGCAAAGCTGGCAAGTCCACACTTACTGCGGCAATCGCTTTATACGAGCTTCAATGGGGTGAAGCTGGCGCTGAGGTATATACCCTTGCCACCAACCGCGACCAAGCCAGTATCGTGTTTCATGCCGCTTGTGGCTTTGTAGAAAATATGCCATCTGATGTGGCGGCACTGTACAACCCAAGCCGATACCAAATCACCAAAACAGGCGATAGTCAATCTATCTTCAAAGCATTAAGCAGGGACACCAAAAAATCAGGCGATGGCATGAATCCATCTTGTGTAATTATTGATGAAGCCGCGCAAATTGTGGACAGAAATGCCATTGAGGTTTTGCATTCCGGTATGGTTGCCAGACAAAACCCATTGCGGGTATACATTACCACCGCCAGTTTCACCAAAGAAACCAAATTTTATGAAGACATGACCATGCTGGAAACCATGCTCATGGGCGAAGCAACGGACAATCCGCGCTGGTTTGGCTTGCTGTTTAGTCTTGATGCGCTGGATGATTGGCGTAATCCCAAAGTCTGGGCAAAAGCTAATCCAATGCATGGCATCAGTGTCTTTGAAGAAGCTATTGCAATGAGGGCAGAGGAAGCCAAGCATAAGCCAGCCGCGCTTAATGAGTTTCTTTGCAAAACACTCAATATTTATGTCAGTGCAAATTCTGCTTGGGTTGACCGCGCATATTGGGATGACTCTAAAGCGTTGATTGTGGCGGCAACACGCGAACCAGAAGCGGTGTTTATTGGGTTTGACTTGGCGGCGGTACGCGATTTAAATGCAGTTTGCACGTTAAAAAGATATGATGAAAATGATTATGAAGCAGAATTTAAGTTTTTTATGCCAGAAGAAGGATATGCGTTAATTCCCAAACATTACGCTGATATTTTTAGAGTTGCACGACAAGCAGGAATTTTGCAAGTCACGCCCGGCAATGTCATTGACGACAGAGAAATCAGTGATTACATCTTGAGTCAATACTCTTTGTATGGCAACTGCAAAGAAATTGGATATGACGCATACAATGCGGCAAGTTTGGTCGCAAGATTGCATGACGGTGGATTACCTGTGAAAAAAGTTGGGCAAGGTATGTCCGTTCTAAGCGCACCAAGCAAACACGTTGAAAAATTAATCATGAATTACAAAATTAAACATGACGGCAATCCTTTTCTTGGCTGGCAACTTGGTAACTGTGAAGTCTATGAAGATGTCAATGGTAATGTGAAAGTACGCAAAAATGAAGCTGACAAATCTGCAAAAGTTGATGGCATAATCGCTTTAATCATTGCAACGCATTGTTCTTTAGATAATCCAGTGCAAAGTGGTTTTGGTTTCCGTACTTTTTAAAGGAAAATCATGGGAATTTTAGATAGATTCATAGGAAAAGGTAAGAATTCAAAGGAATCCAATACATTATTTGGACAAACGGCACTTGGTAACAATATCGTTTATCAAGGCAACAATAAGAATGCGACAGTAAATACGCAGATTTTGTACGTCACAACGGCGAGCAGTACAAATGCAGGGCGACCAGTTGACACATCACTGCTCACACGCAACAGCACAGTAATGTCTTGCGTGGGCGCAAAGGCAAGGGCAATGTCCCAACTGCCAATTAACATCATGGCATTGGCTGAAGATGGCACATACGTCAACGCATTGACTGACCCGTCAGTGGGTGTACGCGACAAAATTAAAGCCAAACAAGTTTATTCATTGTTGGCAACGCCAAACAATTTTCAGAGTGCTTACGAATACTGGTATCAGTGGATGATGTGGCACGAACTGCTTGGCGAAGCGTTCACGCTGTGGTGGAGAAAAGACCAAGCAGACCCAACGCAAACACCGTTGGAAATGTACGAACTGGACAGCACGTTAATTGCGGTCACCATCACGCCCACACGTTATCCAAGCTATCGCCTGTCAACGCCAAGCTACGGCTTTAACAAAGAAGAACCACTGGCGGCGCATCAAGTTATGCACTGCAAAGACATGGCATGGCAAGGTTCGGCTGGTTTCAACAAAGGCATATTGGCGGCTGAACTGGTTGGCCTTGACCAAGACATTGACCTGTATGCCAATTACGTCATGCTCAACGGCGCAAAGCCAAGCGGAATGTTTATCACTGAGAATGTGATTCCAGATGCCAAGTACAAAGAAATTTCCGCACGACTGAAAGAAGCGTGGTCAAGCATGGTAGGCAGTCAACAGACTGACAAAAGCAAGCCGGGTCAAGGTATGTTGCTTGACCAAGGCATGAAGTACGAGCCGCTGAAAATGTTAAGTTTGCAAGACACTGACCTTGCCAACCTGAAGATGCAGACCATGAAACGCATTTGTGGTTTGTACGGCGTACCACCCGCAATGCTTCACATTGGCGACCAGAAATATAACAACACGCAGACCATGCTGGATGAGTTTTACAAATCCACCATGTACCCGATAATTGTTAACGTACAGCAGAAACTCAAGGCATCGCTGTTCAAGGGTTACCCGAATCTGTGCGTGCAATTTGATACACAAGATTTTCTCAAGGGCGCACCACTTGACCAGATGAATTATGTGGTCGCTGGTGTTAACGCTGGTATCATGACCGCCAATGAAGGGCGTGAATACTTGGGCAAAGCAAACATAGATGGCGGCGATGAGTTGCAAAAATCCGGTGGCAAAGCAGACCAAATGCCCGGTTCAAGCCCACAAGACACCGGAGGCGGTGGCGGCAATCAAACCAAGAAGATGAACATTGGCAAATAAAATGACTACCATTTTCCAAAAAGTGGTAGGATTATTGCAAGATTACAAACCTAGAGGGAAACCGCTTCGCGGTAGACCGCCCAAAACAATACAAGACATTGACCGAAAAAAAGTCGATGAGGTAATTCATGACAAAAAACTTGATGATGGTTTGCGAAGCGAAACTGGTGACAGAAGCACCGGACGCAAACAAAGAACCAACTGGCAAGATTGAAGCGCGAGTCACCACATGGGGCGCACGTGAAGGCGCAGATGGTCGTAAGTTCAATTATCAGCCCGAAGGCTTTATGGATTGGGCAAAGTCATTCAGCACAGAAGGCAAACCATTGCCGATGTTTTTGAATCACGCCGCTGATTCAATGCCTGTTGGCGAATGGCATTCATTTGAGTTTGACGATGATGGCATGACCGCATCTGGTCGCCTGTACATGAACACCACTTCTGGTTCTGACCTGTATCAAATCATGACCGAGTCGCCCAATATGTTTGGCGGTGTTTCAGTCGGCGCATACGCTGAACAATATCAATGGGTCAAAGAAGATGGCACACCCATGACTATTGGCAGTGATGACCCTTATGAAGATGGTTATTTCCAAATCACCAAAGGCGGCTTGCGTGAAGTCAGCGTGGTGATGTACCCGAACAACCCACAAGCAGAAGTTTCTAAGCTGGAATATTTCCGCGAAGATGGTTCTGCCAATTTAAAGAATTTGGAAAAGGCTCTGCGCGAAGCAGGGATTTCCAAAAAAGATGCGGTCACTTCCGCATCTGTATTCAAGAAAGTTTTGGAATTGCGTGAAGTAATCCAAACACCTATTGAAACTGCGCCACAACTGAGTGAGTCCGATGTGGATGTGACCGAAGCTGACATTCTTGCCGCACTTGAAATGCGCGAATTGTCTAAATCCCTAGATAAACGACTGAAAGGTTAATCATGTCCCAAGCAATCATTGAGAAGCTGGACGCTATCGAAGCTAAACAAATCGAAGCGGTATCAGCAGTAGAAGCAAAAATTCCTGAAGCTATTGCCGCTGTGCAAGCTGAAATGGCTGAAAAGTTTTCAGCCTTTGAAGCAAAACTGGCAACCGTTCAAGCACCAGCAATCATCCGCGCACCAGCTAAAACTGTTCGCAGTGATGTCAACCGTGCTGTGAAAGAACAAATTGCCGCCTATTACAAAAATGGTCGTGCAGTTGAAAAAGAACTGAAGATGTTTGAAGACGAAAGCCAGTATGACGCATACTTGCGCGAAGCCTCTGCATTGACTGCTGGCGGTAACAACCAAGGTGGTCGTACAGGCTATGACCCAACATTTGTTGCTCTGCGTCTGGCTAACCCTATGCGTGGCATTTCCCGCACTGTTGCTACTGATGGTTCTTCTTATCAGTTCCGCATCAAAACGGGCAACGCTGGCGCGGCTTGGGGATATACCATCCAGAACAACGGCGCAACCACAACTGAAGACACTTCAATTTGGCAACTCGTTTTGCAAGATTTGAACGTCCAATTCCCAATTCGTACAGCCGCGCTGGACGACATTGACGGTTTGGAAGCAAACGTGGTCGATGATATGTTGGTCGAGTTCTCACAGAGCGAAGCCCTGTCAATGGTGCAAAACAATGACCAAGCGGCACAGTCTGGCACTAACCCCTACGGCGGCACAAACGGCTTGCGTGGTCTTGACCAATACGCTGGTTCAAATGCTACTTACACAGGCGGCACAAGTTCTGTTGCGGCTTTGGGTACATCAGGCACAGGTTCAACCACAGGCTTGCACAGCTTGGCAACCTATGACCAGTTGACATCCAACGTGAACACTGTTGGCTTGAACAACATTGCATACAAAGACGTTATCAACCTCATCTACGCACTGCCACAGCAATATTGGACACCGAACACCAAGTTCATGGTCAATCCACTTTTGGCTCAAGCAATTCGTGGCTTGCAGGACACCAACGGTCGTCCAATTTTCAATTCAATAGAATCATTCCAACCAGATGGCATCATTGGTCAACTGTTGGGCTTTGATGTTGTAATGAACAAGTACTTGGACAATCCATTCCAAGCCACCACAGGCTCTGCTGGCACAAACAGTCTCTATCCAATGTACTTTGCTGATTGGAGTCGCTTCCACACCATCGTAGACCGTTTGAATATGGTTATGCGTCGCTACGACCAGACAGCCCCCGGATTTATCACGTTCTATGGTGAAAAGCGTTTGGCTACATCTGTGCGTGACCCAAATGCGGGTGTGCGTTATCGCTCTACTGGCACATCAACCTGATTGTTGCCTTTGGTGGGGGCTTCGGCCTCCACCTTTTTTTCTGCAACCTTATTTGGAAAAACCATGAGCATCACTGAACGAATCCTGACAGGCATTAAACAGACTTTGGAAACAGGCGACAAAATCAATATTGATTTGCGCGAAGCATCTGCCCTTACAGGTTCAGGCAGTAATGTTGGTGGACGCACATTATTTGATGACGCATTTGCGGCATTGCGTTTTGCAAACCCTATTCGCCAAGCGGCAAGAACTGTTGTTCGCTCTGGGCAAAGTGCTGTGCAATTTGTTGCCAAAACAGGTAACGCAACTACTGTTGCAAACCCTTGGGGTTACACGTTTACGCCTGACAGCGGAACACCCAACACAGACACAAGCATTTGGCAGTTGCCTACTCGCGTAATTACGGCACAGTTGCCTATTCGTTCTGCGGTGCTGACAGATGTAAATTATTTAGATGAAACTTTGGTTGAAGATTTGGCGGCTGAGTTTGGTGCGGCTGAAGCTGAATCCATGATTATCAATAACGACCAAGCTGGCTCAACCACCACCACAACAGGCGCAACTAATGGCTTGCGCGGTTTAAATATGTACACGACTGCATCAGCTTCTGCTCTTGGCACAAGTGGTACAGCAATTACAAACGGCATTCACAGCATTGCTACTGTGAGTCAAGCGGGTGCGGCTATTGCTTACGGTGACATTACCGACATGGCGCGGTTGTTCCCTGCACAATATTGGACATTGCCCGGCACGGCATGGATGGCGCATCCACAGACTATCCACAATTTGCGTAATCTGGGCGGCGCGGCAATCAAGCAATTCCCTGAAGTTGGTAATGGCGATGGCGGCGCAGTTGTGTATATCTTTGGATTCCCTGTAATTCCAAACCCATATATGCAACTTGTCGGCAATGGCAACTTCAGTTTGTACCTTGCAAATTGGCCTCGCTTTGTGACCATTGCTGATGTGGAAGAAATGACCATTCAGGCGTTTGACCAGACACAGCCCGGTTTCATAACCCTGTACGGCGAAAAGCGTCTTGCAAGTACCGTGCGCGACCCATTTGCTGGCATCCGCTTGGTTGGTGTCTAACCATGCCTGTTGACCAACTTGGCTATTTAAACATCGGTGCGCCGACCCGCAATCCATTCAACTACGAAAAGTTTGAACAGATTGCGCGGGACAACGCTACCGCATGGCTGACGTTGGCTGAGATACGTCAACAAATAAACTTGTTTGGTGACACAAGTCAAGACACATACCTGAGCAGTCTGGAATTGGCAACTCGCCAAGCCATTGAAGATTATTTAGGCATGAGCATTTTTGCCACAAGCTATCGGGTGTATTACAACTCTGCAAGTTTGTACGGCACACCTTTATCTTTGGATTTGCCAGAGGTATCGCAGAACAATTCCACTCCAGCAAGCGGCGTGACCATCACAAATGTTAAGTATTACAACGATGCCACACCGCCTGTTTTAACGACTGTTGACCCTGCAACGTACTATTACGACAACTCAGGCAACAAAGTAGTCTTGCAGACGCTTCCAAGCGACCTGAACAGCAATATGACCAGCCCTGTGTCATGCGAATATGTCGCACCCGCTAACCCGATTGCCGCATATCAAGTTATCAAGCAAGCTGGATTGCTGTTGTTCACGCACCTGTACAACAATCGCAGTGATACAACCGATGGCAATTCAAAGCCGATTCCTTTTGGCGTGGCTACATTGCTTCGCCCATATAAGCCATTGGTGATGTGACATGGCAATCGCACGATTTGAAAACATTGCGGTTAACACTTTGTCGTTTAGCGCAAGTGACTTTGGCGAACAAAGCACAACGCAAGCGGTTTGGTTCAGTACTCGCGCAAGGGTTCATTCCGTGGCAAATCATGTAAAGATTGCCGACAAGTACCGTGTGTATTCAGACATTGTGCAAATGACTTTAAATTACACGCCCAATTTGAAAACCATTATTGATAATCAAAATGCTTATTCAATTACTTGGCGCGGTTTTGATTGGCGAATTGACAATGTGCGCGAAGCGGATGACCGCATGACCGCCATGCTAATGTGTGTACGCAATGACCCTGTGGTGGCTGTCTAATGGCTACACAACAGAATCCAGTTCAATATGCCAAAGCCATTCAGTACCAACTGAACAGCATTGTCACGCCTGTGCCTGTGTACGCGACCTTTAACCGAAACTTTGCGATTGAGCCGAAGTTTGTAACTTGGATGTTAAGAAATGTTCACCAAGAAGTATTTACTGGACAAACTCAATCAAATAAAAGCATTGACCGTCCGACTTTTCAAATCAGTATTTTTACGCAAGTCATAGAAGATGGTTTCACAATTTCCAACCAGATACTACAATCCTTGCATGGGTTTAGTGGTTTGTTTGGCGGCGCGACCAATGGCTTTTGGATTGCCAAAGCAGATGTCATGTGGCTTTCCAACAGCTACGACAATGAAAACAAACTGGCAGAAGTCTTTTTAGACTGTACGCTCGACATTCCAACATAAGACAAGTTCAGCAATCAATCGGAAGGAAACGAAATGCCTTTACCAACGAAAGTCTTGCCGGGGTTTGTAGCCTCGTTTTATGTGCAACCAAGCGCAACACCAACACCATTGACCACCGCACAACTGTCGTTGATTGCAAGCGTTTCACCGCTTACTATTACTGGCAATCTGTTGCAAGTGGAAGCTGTGCCTGTCTTTGGTCAGGATGACGCAGTCGCTACATTCGGTGTTGCTGGTTCACGCCAATCAGACAAGTTGCCGACACAAAGCGCACCTACTTCAATGACAATTACTGTTGCTTGGAATCCTAGCGATTCAGTGCTGTTGCTGGTACGCGCAGACGCATATAGCGGCCTCATAGACCGTACATATATTGTTCAAGCTACCGATGGCACAGGCACAGTCAATTACGCCTTTAACGCTCGCGCAGGGCAATTCCAAATTGATTCGCAACCGGGTGCAGAAGCAAAAGCAATTTTCACTTTGCATCCCCGTGGCAATCAGTATGGTTGGACAAACACCGCTTAATCAGGAGAATCAAACATGGCATTACCATCAAAAGTTTTACCCGGCTTTGTCGCATCATTCTGGATGCAGACATCAGCCGCACCATTCACCACTGCAAACTTGGCAGTCTGGACGGCGCAAGTTGCAACGCTGGTCGGCACATCCGCTGGCGGCACGGGCGCATCAGGCACAGCCTTGGCAACGATTGAGGCAGTCCCTGTCTTTGGTCAGGATGACGCTGTTGCCAGCTTTATGGTTGCTGGCTCACGCCAAAGCGACAAAATCCCAACGCAATCTGCACCGACATCCATGACCATCACTGCGGCATGGAATCCATCTGATGCTGGTTTGTTGTTGATTCGTGCTGACGCTTATTCTGGTTTGATTGACCGGACTTATGTGATTGCGGCTTACGATGGAACGAACACTGTGGCTTATGCTTTTAATGGTCGTGTTGGTCAATTCCAAATTGACTCACAGCCCGGCGCAGAAGCCAAGGCTGTGTTCACCATCCATCCTCGCGGCAACCAATACGGCTGGAGTAACACTTGATGAAAGTCGCTGACGCTGTTGAAGTGTTGGCGACTACTTACCAATCATTAGATGCAGTGGCACAAGGGTTGGAAGTAAAGGCCAGTGAAGTTGCTACTGCGCTTGCAAAAGCAAAGCCTGACACCGTGGAGTTTGTTTGTTTAACGATACTTGCACGATACAACCCTGTGACAACGCAAGTTGCAACACCTGAACCAATAGAATAAACATGACAGACACGACAATACAAAACACTGCTGACTTGCTAAGTTTTCTTGTTCAACAAGCAGATACCCGCAAGGATTGGTTTGGGTTCACACAGCAAAAGATGACTGCCGTAAGCCTCGCTCATGAGATTGCGGCGCGTCATGCTGACAAGATGACACCAGAAGAAGTGGTGGAGTACGCTAAAGAATTAAATGAGTTGCTGTTTCACCGATTGATAAAGCCCGGTGCTTGGAGAATATGACATGACAATCGCATCAAAATTAGGTGCTGAATATGAAAATATTCGCGCCGCATCAAAATTCAAAACAATTACAGTTGATTTAAACGACATTAAATTTGAATTAAAAGTAAGGATTCCCGTTAAGCGGGAAATGGAAGCAATCACTTCCTCTGTAACCAAGCCCGATGAAGCGACTGTACAAAAAATCTATGATGAATTTTCTGCGCCAATTCGCAAGACGCTTGAAGAAGCAGACCCTGAGTTTTTGGAAACCATAAACAAAGACAAAGAAAAAATCAGGATTACTGATAACGATTTAATTGTTGATGGTAATTCTGTGCGGCATATAGCCCAAATGACTGCAACATGGCAAATGCAAGTTGAAAAATATTTTTCTTTACTGCATTCAGTTACTGGCGAACCAATCACAGAATCCTATGATGAGATTGCAGAAGAATTTCCAGAAGTAATCATTCGGGAAATTGTTGCCAAGATTGATGAAGCAATCAGGCCAAACTACAAAGAGACAAAAAAAAACTAAGGCGGTCGCTTAGAACACAAGTCAAAGCGGCAATGATTTTTAATGGGCATTTGCCAGAAACCATTGACAAAATTGATGAGGAAACATTTAGCGAAATATGCGTGATGTTTGCGGATGGAATATTGGGAAACAAAGGTACGTTTGATGCGTTAACCCCAATCACAACGGCTTTGTTTAATTACATCAGGCCAGCAAATTCACCTACATATAAAGCTAACCAGATTTTTCCTTGGATAGTAGAATATGAAAAAAATCCAGACTTAGAACCACCAGAAAAAGACAAAGCCAACGATGCTTTGCTGTTGTTCATGACGCAAGCACCGGGTTTCACGATGGAGAAAGTAAATGGCATACAGCGCAACGTGGCAAGTTGAAGGCTTTAAAGAATTGTTGACAACCTTGGATGCCATTAAAGAAGAAATTGGCAAAGGGAAAACTGACAAAATTTATCGCAATGCCATGAAAGCCGCTATGCAACCGATATTGGATGCCGCAAAAGAATTTGCGCCTGAAGATACAGGTCAACTGCGTGAACATATCTACATGAAAGTTCACCGCCCACAGCGCAGAGATAAAAACGGCAAATATTTTGACGGCGAAGTTTACATGGGGCGTATATCGGTTAACCCTGTTCGCGCTGAATCACAACTGCATCACATCGTAAACAAGCGCGGCAAGATTCAATCTGTTTGGCGCAACAAAAAACCTGTGGCATTGTCGCAAGAATTTGGAAATGCTCACACACCGAAGCACGGGTTCTTGCGTAGGGCATTGGAAGCGCGAGGCCGTAATGCTGTAAGCATTCTAGAAATGTCGCTTAAGACAAGCATTGACGAATACGCTCGTTCTGTTGCGCGTGGCTATCAATTTAAGGTGAAATAAATGGCAACGATTGGCTCATTATCAGTAAAGCTAGGGCTGGTCACGCTTGAGTGGGATAAAGCCACTGACAAAGCAAAAGCCCAAGCTATTGCATTGCAGAATCAATTTAATTCATTGGGCAATGGCGTAAAGAATTTATCAGAAAGATTTAATCAGATTGCGGCTACTGGTGGCATTGTTGCTTTGGGTGCATTGACTCGCAATGCTATTCAGTTGACTGATGAAGTAGATGACTTGTCAAAGAGCTTTGGCTTGTCTATAGAAGAAATTTTGCAATTTCGTTCTGCCTTAGTTGATGCTGGCGGTAAAGCCGATGGCGCGGCAAAGATTTTGCAGACGATGTTTTCAAAGATTGAAGACGCACAAAGCGGGTCAGACAAAACCGTTGCAATGTTTGAAAAACTTGGCATCAGCCTTGACGAGCTTAAACAAATGCAACCGGGCGAAGCAATTCAAAAAATTGCAGACGGCTTTGGAAATCTAAGCAACCAATTTGAAAAGACAAAGTTCATTAAAGAATTCTTTGGCAAAGGCGGCATTGGCTTAACTGTTGAAGAATTGAGCAAAGCATTAAAAACAAATGCTGACCAATTCAAAGGAACAGCCGATAGCATTCGCACGGTTGGTCAAGTTTCTGATACTTTAAAACACAACATTGAAAATTTAACTATTGCGTTTACAAATTTAATTGCCCCATTTAGCCAAGGCGGTGTTTTAAGCATCAAAGAATTTGAAGGAATTCTTAAAGGTATTGCGGCTGGCGCAATTACTTTCCAAGTCTTGAAAATGGCTGAAGCATTTGTGGCTGTGGCTACAGCTTTGAGGGCGGCGGCGGCGGCAGGGGCAATCTTTAACGTGACTGCTGGCGGGTTTAATCCAACCGGATTGGCGTTGAAGGTTGCGGCTTTGGGCATTGGTTATTTGGTTTATCAAGGCGCATCAAAAACAAAAGACATGGGCGTGACTGCTGATGTGTTGGAAAAATCAGATGCTAAAGATAAAGCCGAAGAACAAGCGTTCAAAGATTTGCAAGCTAAAAGAAAAGCCGATGCAGAAGGAAAAGCCGCAACCGCATCAAAAGAAGCAGAACAAAAACGTATTGCTGTTGCACTTGCAAATGCTCAATTTGACATAGAAAAAAAGAGATATGCAGTTGAAGCGCAATCGGCTGACCTTGGTGAACACGCAACATCATTTAAGTTAATTGAGCTTCAAACCGCAGAAAAAATTCTTGCAATCAATGCCCAACGTAAAGACCAGTTAGAAGCTCAAAAAGACGGCACAAAAGAATTAAAAGACAAAATCAATGCGCTTGCAGACATTGACGTTAAACGAGCAAAAGCATCTGAAAACGCGCAAAAAGCCGCAATTGCTCGCGCTGAAGAAGTTGCCGCCATTGAACGTAAAGCCCAAGAAGCATCAAGAAATTATGCAGATATGGCGCAATCTAATCAAGAATATGCTGATTATGTTGCCATGACTCAACAAGCCGCATATCAAATTAAACAGCAATATGACGCGCAATTAAGAAATGAAGAATTGGTTAAATCCAGATTGGAATACGAACAAAAAATTCTGTATCAATCACAAGATGACCAAAAATATCTTTTGAAAAGATATGACATAGAAGCACAGATTACTGAATTCAAGCGTCAACAAAAAGAATTGAATGTGCCTGAAGGCTTGGCAAACACTAGGGCTGAAGCATTGCAAAAAGTTCTAGATAAACAACTGGAAATAACTGAACAAACAGAATTGCACCAGCGGTCATTTACTTATGGCTGGAAACAAGCATACGAGCAATATATGTATGACGCAACCAATGCCGCAAGGATTGCTGGAGATGCTTTTAGTTCTATTATTGGAAATATGAATAGCGCAATAGACAATTTTGTGCGTACTGGCAAGTTAAGTTTTTCTGATTTTGCGCGGTCAGTTATCCAAGATTTATTGGCAATTCAACTGAAGGCACAAGCCGCACAAATATTTAGTTCTGCTCAAGGCGGAATTTTTAAAATGGTTAAAGCCATGATGCCGGGCGGCGCAGTCAGCAGTTCATCCGTTGGCGAAGTTGGTTCGTTTGATATGTTTGGCGCAAAAGCAAGCGGCGGCACTGTGTCTGGCAACACGCCATATCTTGTTGGTGAAAATGGCCCTGAAATGTTTATTCCGGGCGCATCAGGCACGGTCATTCCAAACAACAATCTTGCCTCAAGTATGAATAATGGCGGTCAAACCATTAACTACAATGGCCCGTACATTGCAAACATGAGTGCCATTGACACCCAGACAGGCGTTCAATTCTTGGCGAAGAACAAGCAGACAATCTGGGCTTCGTACCAATCAGCAAATCGTTCAGTTCCAGTATCAAGGTAAAACATGGCAGTCCCAAATACATTTGCAACAGACACATCACCGATTCCATTGGCAGACTTGGATGCTAACTTTGCCTACTACGATGCGGCACTTAGCGCATCAGGTGCAAACTTGGTTTTTCAAGGATTGCAAGCCACTAAACAAACTGCGCCAACGATTGCAAGTGCAACAACGATTGCGCCTACAACATCTATTTTATTTGTGTCAGGTGTTACGCCTGTCGTTACCATTACTGCGCCAACGCCTATTTCATTAACAGGCGGTCAAATCACAATTATTCCAACTGGAATTTTTACAACTACTATTGCAGGAAATATTGCATTAGCTTCTACAGCAGTGGTTGGCAAAGCCTTGCTGATGACTTATGACGCAACAACTGCTAAATGGTATCCATCTTATTAAGGTCATGCCATGAGCTTGCAAACCATCTTATCTGTTGCTGAGACTGTCAGCATTCAAGACCACAAATTTGCTGGTCAAATGTTGTCGCGCAATATGCGTATCAGCACATCGGAGATTTTGACTGTTCAACCGTTTCAGTTCACCATTAAGCCGATGAACTATTTGCAGTACAGCACCAATCGCGGCGTGTTGTCTGCGCTTCGCACGGCTGACAGAATCACTGAGCAATACATCAATTTTGGCACAACTGGCTGGCTAAATTACATCAAGTACCAAGGCGATATGTCCAGCGTTCAAGCCAACGCAACAACGATTGAAGTTGGTACGACAGGCAAGAATATTATTCTTGGCACATTGCCAGCAATTAGTTCGGCTTTGTACATTGTCAAAACAGGCGATTTTATTCAAATTGACCGCTATGCTTACATTGCAACTG
>Ga0222712_10004510_pt1 | contig 14535 bp, 21 predicted proteins | sample C33_657DmetaG_FD_165043 | JGI IMG/M metagenome (GOLD analysis project Ga0222712, IMG submission 165043) | Estuarine water microbial communities from San Francisco Bay, California, United States - C33_657D | ecosystem: Environmental > Aquatic > Marine > Unclassified | place: USA: California... | reverse complement strand
GTGGATCGTTGGTCGGTCGGGAAAATCGTGGTGGGGGCTGTGCGGCGGTTTTGGATGCGTTGGGCGGTTTTGTGGTTGATGTGGCGTGCTCCTCGGCTGGCGTTGCATGAGGCGCATGAGCCGACGAGGTTGGTGCGTTCGTAGGGGTCGCCGCCGCGGTCAAGTTCGATGAGGTGGTCGGCTTGTGTTGATGGTGCGCGGTGGCACCAGTGGCAGACGGGTTCTTCTTCGAGCACCTGCTTGCGGAGGGCTTTCCATTGGGCGGTGTTGTAGATCGGGTTGCCTGCCATCGGGTTCTCCTTCCGGCTTCGCCGGTCGACGTGTCGCCCTCGTTCCTCGGGCTCACGTCCTCATCCTACGGTGCCAGGGTTGGCGTGTTGTGCCCCCCACACTTCGGGCAACTAGCCCCGGTAGCCGGATTGAGTAGGGCGGACACCGTTGGCGGTTTGTGTCGTTCCGTGACGCCGCTCCTCCACGTCGAGCATGGAGGTCTACCCACGTTCCCGTGTGTTGCCTCTGGCCGGTTGCGTGCCGGTCGGGCCTCATGCCCACCTCGTCCGTGGGCTGTCGTGATCGGTTGTGGAGTCGCGACGGTAGCAGACGGTCAGTCGGCCGTGCGGAGCAACGCGTCAGAGGATTCCCACAGGATGCCGCTGAAGCTGATGACCTGCCAGCCGCGATCGGTCGCAGGCCGGATGAACAGCACCGGGTACCACATCCCGTCCTCATTGGCGAGAGGATGCACCTCGAGGGGCTTGATCGGCTGTTGCCACGGGTGGTTCATGATGGGATCCTTCCGAGGCGTCTCACAATCGCCTCCATGTCGTCGGGGTACCAGATGTAGACCTCGGCTCCGGCCGCCTTGAGCGCGGTGAGCCACGCTTTCTGGCCTGCCGAGATCCGGCCGCCGTCCTTCTTGAGTTCGGCGAACACGATGTCGCCATGCACCGGGCGGACGAGAACGAGGTCGGGGAAGCCGGGGTTGCCGGACAGCGGTGTCGCCCACCGGCCGGGTCGCACTTGGGCAGGACGGGTGTGCATGACCATCCAGCCGCGCATCTTCGCGAACTCAATCACCGCAGACTGGAACTCGGCCTCAGTCATAGAAGCCTCGGGAGGACGCGAATGTCGACGAGGTCTAGGTCGGGGATCTGTGGCGTGTCGACCTGCATGAGACGGCCGGGAGCGTGTGGGCATGGTTCGCCCTTGCGGAGGATCGGGAACGTCGGAACGAGCTCGTCGTGGATCCAGCCGCGGATCTTCACTTGGTCGCACGCGAGCACGCCGTCGATGCTCATGTGGGCGAGCCATAGGTAGCAACAGATCAGGAGGTATTGGTTGCCGGGCTTGTAGCTCGGAGCCCATGCGACCCACGTGTTCGGGTCGTATCGGTACGTTCCGCATTGGGTCTTGACTTCGGCCTTGTAGATGTCCTCAACGATGATGTCGTGCTGAAACTTGGGGCCGTGGTCGGCGTTGATGAGGAGCTCGTTGCGGAGGCAGTCGACGAGCGCGGCCTCGGCGATGAACCCGGAGAGGCGTTGCGGTTCCTTCGGGAACTTCGAGTCGCGGAGCATCTGCACGCCCCATGCCCGGTGCTCGTCGGTGATCGTCGCAAGCATCAGAACGGATGCTCGGTCTTGAGTTTGTCAATCATGGCCGACGCTTCACGCTTGGACAGGGCTCGAGGATCGCCGTCGTATCTCAACGAACGGAGAAGCTTGATCTGTGCGTCGGTCGGGCCGTCGGCGGACGGTGCCGGGGTGCCTCCCATGCGCTCCACTTTGCCCATCTCCTCGCGTGAGGGACGCTTCCCGGCCGCGTAGATCCAGTTCGCCATGGCACGGCCGATTGCGCTGGTCTCGGCGTTCTCAACGTGGCTTGTGGCGTTGACGCCGCGGTCTGACTTCTCTTCGTAGGCGTGGCCGATCGCGACGGGGTGCGGGTCGTCGCGGTGCCTGTAGACGTCGGCGCGGAATAGGACGGCGTGGTCGTCCATGCGAACGATCTCGGTGGCGATCCGGCCGTCGGGATGCGCGGCCCAGAACAGGGCGAGGCGCTCCTCGACGGTGGCGTAGGTGGACAAATCGAATCCCATCATCGCCTCCACAAGTAGATCGTCCAGCCGATGAGGCCGACAATCATGACGCCACAGACGCTCAGAACGATCGCTAGTTGCGCCCCTGTCAAGTCGCCGCCTCCGCTTCGCACGAAGATCGGCACGGGAATCACTGGCTTGATCATGATTTGCGTTCCTCGGCTCGTTGTTGGATGCGGACGAGGTTGTGAAAGTGCTCGGCCTTGTAGCACGGGAAGCACCACACGCTCCACGATCCGGGCGACCAGTGGAAGATGTCGTCCCCGGCCAGCGGTGCGCCACAACGACAGCACGCTCCGGCGGTCGGCTTCTTGAGGGTGGGCCGGTCAATCATTGAACCCTCCGAGCTTGAGGGCGACGATCACCTCACGGGTGGAGGCGGTCAAGTATGGCAGGCCGCCGGGCGTCTCCTCGAGCACGCGGACGAGCTCGTTGAGCGCCTTGCGCATCTGGCCGCGATGGTCGGCGAGCGTGTCGACGACGAATGTGAGGTTGCGGATCGTGTCGGACTGGTCGGGGTCAGTCATTCGGGTCTCCTTGGTCGGTTGTGGCGGAGCATAGCGGCGAGGTGTTGCACCCTTGAGGATCCTCACCCGTTCGCGGTGCGAGGTGCCTCCCCAGACGCCAGCCATGTCGGGATGCTCAAGGGCATAGTCGAGGCACGCTTGGCGGACTGGGCATCGTTCGCAGACTGCGACGGCTTTCTTGGTGTCGGCGGCACCGAGCCTGCCGGGGCCGGGGAAGAAGATGTTGAGATCCATGTCGACGCATTGGGCGCGGAGCATCCACTCGGGCCGGTCAATGTTCACCGGCATGGACGCGACCACGGCTCCCAGCCACACCCTCGGTTCGCTTCATGCCAGCGCCAGATCTCGAGCGCCATCGCAAGGTTCACTTCGGGGTCGTTGATCCGTTCCCACGATCCGAACAGGTTCGCGACCTCGTCGGCCCACACCTCGTTGATCTGCATGAGGCCGTGATCGCCGCCGTTCCACCTGTCGTCGCCGGGGATGATGTTGAGGCACCGGGATTCCTGCCACATCTCCTCAAGCACGTTCACGAGCTCCTCTTGAGGCCAGCCGACCTTGAGCGCGAGGGGCGCCCATTCTGGGCATGGGGTGTCGATTGGGAGGTCGACGGCGGCAAGGTCGGCTTGCAGGGCGTCGTGCGCCGTCGTGGTTGTGGACAAGGTTGTGGACGTTGTGGACAACGGGGTGGACGGGATCGGGTTGATGACCACGGTGCGTGGCGTCGGCTCGGTCACGATCGCCGGGGCGGTCTGTGGGTCGTCGTCGAGGGTTCGTTGCAGGATCTCAAATCCTGCGATGAGTGTCATGATGCCCATGGCAACGATGACGACAACGTCGGACAGTCTGGTTCTCATTGGTGTCTCCTCAGGTCGGGGTCTGGGACGATGTTGGTCTACCGAATCGGTGCCGGGATGTCACGCACCGAACATTCGGGCCCATGTCGCCGGGCCGACAACGCCGTCGGGCTGGAGAGCGTTCGCGGTCTGCCATGCCTTGACGGCCGCCTCGGTCTGGGGGCCGAACTTGCCGTCGGCGGCGATGCCGAGCCGGGTCTGGACGAGCTTCACGGCCGCGCCGCTCGAGGATCGCTTGAGAGGCCGTCCGGGGTACTTGGGCGGTGCAGGTGCGGACGGGGCGCTAGCAGGGCTCTGAGGGGCTTCTAGGAGCCTCTCACGGACGGGTGACGCGTCTGCCCATGCGTCTCGGGTGGTTTCGACGTGGATCCAGTCGTGGCCTTGGCCGGGAGACTTGTCAACCCACCCTCGTCCGGCTTCCCAGTATCGCGTGCGCTGGTAGTGGTGGATCCGCTGGCTGCCCAGCTCGGCGGAGTTCGCGATCAGCCATGGCAGGATCTCGGCCTCGAGAACGGCGATGCCGGGGCCGCCGTGCCGTTCACCGAATCCGAGGTCGACAGCCGCGCCGAACGCGTGCGAGCTCCATGAGGTGCCACCTCGGATCGGGCGTCGGCTGTAGATCCCGAGGCTCTTGAGCTTCCATCGGCCGTGGCAGTACGCAGCGAGCGCTTGCAGGTTCGGGGATGCGCCGTCGTAGGGTGCTCCGGGCTCAAGGCCGCGGTTCCACGAGATGAACTTGGTGGCGACGGTCATACGGTCTCAACCGGCCAGGTAAGCGTGATCGCGGCATGAGTGCCGGACGACACGACGGCCCACAGCTCCTCCCCTTGGGGGATCTGAACGGTGAAGTTTGTGTTGTTGTCGATCTTGAGGCCGTTGTTGATGGTGACGTCAGAGCCGCCGATGTAGAGGTCGTTGCCGTCGGGCCGGATGACGATTGTCCGGGGCTCGTTGATTGCGGCCGAGAGCAACTTGACGGCGGTCGCGGTGACGGTGGTACGGGTTGAGATCATTCTTGGGTCTCCTTGTTGTCCTTGTCCTTGAGGCCGTTGGACGCGAGGACGCCGGACAGCGCCCCGGTCATGAACAGGACGAGAGGGTTGAGGGTGGCCCACGCCGACTCGTCGTTCGGCGACACCTCAAGGGGCTGGACGACGAAGAGGAGGCCGTAGAGGAGGGCGCCGACGGACATCATGAACGTGAGGCCGAGGCAGATGCCGATTGCGAGGATGAGTCGGGCTTTGATCTCGGAGTTGGTGTAGCGCTTCATGGGGTGGTGGCTCCTGTGCTTGTGTCGCATCGTTGGGCGGTCGGGGCGGTCTCACAGTTCTCGCGGACACGGTCGGAGCATCCTGCGACGATCCAGATGGCGACAGCGCCCAGCAGGACGACGAGGATCGCGGCGGACTTCACTACGCGGCCTCATAGTTGAAGTTCACGCGAATGAAGTCTGAGGCCGCGGCGGCAGGCCACGGTGCCGCGTTCGTGATGACGCTCGACGGGTTGCTGTAGTACATGACCATCCGCGAGGTCGTGTCCATGACGAGATGTCCAACGTAGACAGCTGACGCGGACGAGTCGAACGCCTGCCAAGTGCCGCAGACGACGCCGGACGCTTGAGCGGTCACGGGGATCGAGAAGTAGTAGACGCCGGATCCGGGGTTGACGCCAGACGTGCCGAACTGGACAGATCCGACGCCGTAGATAAACTTGTTGATCCGACCGTAGCGACCGGTCGCCGTGGAGCCGGTGCCGAGCGTCGGGTTCGTCGTCGAGGCCGTGAGCGCCGGAGTCCACGTCTCGAACGCCGCCCCGATCGTGTTGAGGGTCGCGGCGGTGAGCACTTGTCCGCTCGTCGTGCCTGCTGTCCATTGGGTTGCCATCTAGATCACCATCCGAGTCTGTTCGTGTTGAGAATACCGAACGTCGACGAGTTCAGGGTGAACAGGTCGTAGATGACGGTCGGCGAGAGGTAGAGCGTGAAATCTGTCCGGCCCGGGACAGCTGAGCAGGATCCGCCCTCGACGACGAACGTGGTCGTCGTTGACGAGCCTCCGGGCGGCGTGTAGGTGACGCTCACGGTCTGACCGGCCAGCGCTGGCATCTGATCGAGGAACGTCGTGATCCGTGCGTCGAGTTGCGGCTTGTCGTTGAACCGAATGTCAGCGTAGAGCGACTCTTGGGACAGGACGGCGGCGAACCAATCGGTCTGAGCTTGCTGTTGGGCGGTCGTGTTGAACAGAACCTGCCGGTTGTAGTTCCGCTCATAGTTCGAGGGGCTGGACGCGAACGTCGTCCCGACGGTCGTCGAGGTGAGGTTCACCACGTTCGGATAGTTCGCGTTCGGATACTTGCGAGTCAATCCGTCGTAGAGGAGGCCGCCGGAGCCAGCGGTGACAAACTGGACGCCGCTCGAGGCCGGGGCCGCCGACGTGCGGAACTCGATCGTCGCGCCGTCGTACCAGTAGGTCGAGTTCTCGGTCTGGAGGAGCTCGACGACGCGCTGTCCGATGGTGGTCGGATCGAACGCGTCGGAGACGGTGGCGCGACCGTCGACCTCGGTCGGCGGAGGGTACGGCGGAACGAACGGGTACACCTCGTTCGCGAGCTTGATCGCCTGCCGGATCGCGTTGTTCGTGCCGATGATCGGGTCGTCGTTGACGTAGAACAGGGACAGCATCCCGAGCGCGTCAATGCCGGTGATGGTGGCGGTGTTCGCCCCGGTTGCGATCTCGTCTTGGAATGTCACCTCGACGACGTAGAAGTACAGGTCGGAGGTGCCGAGGTTGTTCTCAATCTTGATCTGGTCGCCCTCGTTGATGCTGGCGGCCTGCCCAGTGTTGTTGCGGACGGTGAACGTGCAGGTGCTCCCGGTCGGGGTGTCGAAGTAGGAGCCGCGGCCGAAGTTGAACGACAGGGATTGGGTGATGTTCGTGAACGACGTCGCGCCGACGGTGATCGTCCAGTTGATCGTGCTCATCAGCCGATGGCGTTCGCTGGGAGCCGGTTGTTGAGCCGGACGTACTGCTGGAGGGCCGCGACGACGGCGTTCGGGTCGGCGGAGGTGACGGTGATGTTGATGGTGTTGCCACCCATGGAACCGGCCTTGGACAACGGGATGACGGCCTCGGGCCCAGCCTCGCCGATCATCGCGATGGTCGGGCCGGTGACGATGCCGCCCTCGGCAAGCATGGGGATGTCGGGCACGTCGAAGCCCTTGCCTCCGATGCCGGGCACCCAGCTCGGAATCTTGAACGACAGCTTGCCGATCGTGTTGTTCCAGATTGAGGCGACCCCGTTGAACACGGTCTTGAACGCGCTGTAGAGGGCGTCGATGTACTTGCGGACGTTGGTGTACCAGACGCCGACGGCGCTCTGGACGGCGTTGAAGACGGTGGTGGCGACATTCTTGAAACTGTTGAATACGAACTGGACGTAGTTCCACCAAATCTCGAATGCCTTCTTGAGGCCGTCGATGATGACGCCGAAGATGTCGAACTTTGCTTGGAGGGCGACGAGCGCCGCGATGATGCCCAGGATGATGATTGCGCCGGACGCGACCCAGAGGGCGGAGAATGAGGCGGTGAGTGACGTGTTGAGCGCCAGCGTGACGGCTTGGATCGCGTTGTAGACCGCAAGCCCGGCGTTGATCGCGAGGATCGCCGCGGCGAGCGTTCCGATGACGGCGGCGATGGTGACGACGAGGCCGGTGTTCTCGCGGATGAAGTTGCCCATGGACTGAAGCTTGGGGAGCAGCTTCTCGATGATCGGGAGGAGGGCGGCGCCGATGCTTTCCTTGGTTTCTCCGAGCGCTATCGAGAGGCTCTTGAACTTGCCTTGGGCCGTGTTGGCTTGCTTGGAGGCTTGGTTCTGGAATGTTCCGGCGAGACGGCCGAACACGGTGTCGGCGTCCGCACCCTCAGCGATGAGACCGGCGAGCGCCGGGTCAAGGCTCTTGAGAGCCTTGAAGTTCCCGTTGTATGCCTTGGATAGGGCGTCGGAGACGGTGGCGAGATCCTTCCCGGTTCCGGCGGAGATGTCGAGCGCCAAGCCGAGCAGGTCTTGGGCTTGGGCGACGTCGCCGGTTCCGCGGACGAGACTGTCAAGGGCTGGGCGGAGTTCGTCGTCGGTGACGGCGGCGGCGATGGAGGTCTTGGAGATGAAGTCCTCGACAGCATCAATCTGTTGGTCGGTGGCCCCGGTGACGTTCTGGAGGGTTGTGGCGAGTTTCTGGGCGGCGGCGTCGTCCTCGGCGAACGCCTTGACGGCGTCGACGCCTGCGATCGCAAGTCCTCCGAGGGCGGCGGCGGCCGGTAGGGCCGCTTTCTTGATCGCGAACGCGGCCTTCTCGCCGTTCGTCTCAAGCTTCTTGAAGTCGTTGATCGCCTTGTTGATGCCGGACGGGTTCCATTCGGAGACGATGGGGAGGGAGATTGCCATCAGCGCCTCACGACTCCGGGGACGGCTTCGAGGATGATCTTCTCGACAACGGGTTCGAGGCGGCGCATGGTTGTGTCAATGTTCCGTTCCCCAGAGAACCACATGAAGCGCGAAGGCCCGCGTCCAAGTTTGCTCGTCAGCACGCTAGCGAAGTTGGGTCTAGCCATCATGGGGTTCTGGTTGCGCGTCTGGTTGGGGCCGCGTCCGGCCATGTCGGTGATGGTGAGCGCGGCCGTCTTGGTGCGGACGACAACGGTGCCGACCGACTCCCATTGTGCGCCCTGTTGAAGGTTGCGTCGACGAGCCTTGCGAGTGTCGATCTTGGCGATGACCCCGGCTCGTTGGTTCGCGTTGTTCCACCCGGTGCGCTTCTGATGCTTCATGCCGCTGAGTGGGGCGCTGTTGGGGATGGTGTCGACGATTGGGGCGACCATGGTTTCGCGGACAATGCCGAGCATCTCCTTGGACAGCTGACGCCGGAGGGCAGGGCTGACCTTCTGGAGGTCGCGTAGCGCCTCCTTGAGGCCGTCGTATTGGAGGCCTACCGTTGCGCTCACTTCTGGCCTCCTTGTCGGTCTTGGTTGATTGCCTCGACAACCGTGGCTAGGTCGTCGATGTCGAATGGGATGTCTGGAGGCCAGAACCCGGTGGCCGCTAGCACTTGGGCTAGTTGCCGCCGGTGGCCTCCTCGGTAGGGTTCGCGGACTCGGCCTCCACGACCTCGAGCGTGACGAGCCGCTTGATGAAGTCGTCGAACATGGCCGGGATCGTGATGCCTGCCTGCTTGCTCGCCTCGTACGCCATGAACGCGAGGTCTTCCATGCCGATCCCGTTGGATTGGATGTCGGACGCCTTGCGCTTGAACTTGCGCTCCCAAGTGACGATGACGAACAGGTTGGTCGTGACCTCGTATTCGCCTTGTCCTTGGTCTACCTTGAGTGTGAGCTTCATCGGGATCCTCCGTCGGTGGTTGTTGACTGGAGGGTACTAGATCACGGGTTGGTGATGTCGCGTGCCGCGGATCCGCCCTTGAACACGGCCTCGACGACCGAGAGCTCGCCGACCGCGCTGTTGATCGGGGTGATCTTCTCGAGGTAGCAGTTCGTGATGGTGTACTCGGGGTTTGACGCGGACTCGGTGGTGCCGGACGGCGAGATGACGAGCGTCGAGGCGGTGCCCCACGCGCTGTACAGGATCGCCTCGATCTCCCCGGCCCCGTAGCTGTTGAACAGGGTGAGGGTGACCTCGTTGTTCTCCAAGCCGGAGGTGAACACTCGTGCGGTGCCGCCGAACGCGGTCGTCTCGAGCGCTTCCTTGGTGAGGCTGATCTCGCACTTGGAGCAGTTGTCGGTGAGGTCGGTGGTCGTGGCTCCGACGGTCAAGTTGATCGTCGCGTTGCCGAGGAACGTGGTGGTGGCCATTGTTGTCTGCTTTCTGTCAGGAGCGCCGTGCGCTCATTCTCACTGTGAGGTCGTATGCCGGGAGCTCTTGGGTGCCGACGACCGCCACGGTGGGCTGGCCGGAGGCGAACACGACGCCGGAGTTGAGGATCGTGTCCACGGTGGTCAAGATCCAGTCGGTCGAGTCTTGGTTGCCGGGTGGTGCGCCCAGGACTCGGATCGTGAACGTGAGGTCGGCGACGGCGTTGACGATCCCGGCGTTGAAGTTGGTGAATGACGGCGGCTCGACGAATACGGTGAGGGGTCGTGCGTTGCGAGGGTCTTGCACGACGGCCAAGCCGAGGTTCGTGAGCGCGTTGACGAGTGCCGTAGTGGCCTCGACGAAGATCCCGGTGCCTGCCACACTACGCCACCTGACTACGTCGGATGCCGAGGAGTTGCTTGATCCGGCCCATGGTGAGGCCGGTCGGCTGGGCGATGCTCATGTCGGAGAACGATGCGAACGAGTCCACAGACCCCCGTTCGCGGTACAGGCTCGCGGCCATGAGTGTCGTACCGAGGAGGGCGGACGCGTCGGGCGCGGTGCCCGGTGCGTCGTGGTATCCGGCCTGCTGGCGTGCCCGGAAGCAGTAGCTGTTCGCCGCCGCGACACACGTGGCGATGTAGGCGGTGTCGTTCGCGGTGGCCGTCGAGATGCCGAGGAACTCGGTCACGTTCGCCGATGTCGTCCATGTGCAGGTGATCGTCCACGTGAGCGTCCCGTTCGGGATGACGGCGGCGCGGCTGATGTCCGCCCCGGCGTCGTAGAACAGGATCTGGTTCGGGATGATCGCGTCGTTGTTGAACTGTAGGTCGCCCTCGTCGGACACGCCGACGAACAAGCCGGTCGGGATCGCGAACACCGTGTGGGTGCCGTTGATCGTCGAGTCGCATGAGGTGAGCGTGATGCTCTGGCCGATGCCGATGTCGGTCGCCTCGAGGGTCTGGATCACGACGAAGTCGTCAAGCCTCATCTGCTCAATGACTGCGAATGTTGCCATGTTCCAGACCCTCGTCCCTGCGATGCCGTGCTGGGGATCAGGTCAGCTTGACGAACTTGGTGGCGTCGATCATGAGCGTGGCGAAGTAGCCGCGCCATGCGATCGTGCGCGAGATCGTCGACGGGTTGTCAATGCTGATGGCGCCCTTCTGCTGTTCGAAGATCTCGAAGCCGGAGGCGTCGCCCACGATCACGGTGTCGGCCGCAAAGTTGCGGTCGACGACGACGCGGAGGCCGAACGCGACGGCGTCGGTGGAGCCGGGCGACATTGCGCCGAACGCGTTCATCGGGCCCACCTGGGGGAACAGGGGACGGCCAGCGGTGTCGACCAGCTTGCCCAAGTAGCCGAACATGTTCGGGCTGAGGAACAGGTGGGTCGGCAGGTTGCCGTTGCTGTTGGTGAGGATGGTGGACGCGGCGTCGTAGATGTCCGACACCCATTCGGCGGCCGAGGTCGGGTCGGTGAGGACGGCGGACTGCGAGCATCCGGCGAGGAGCGCGTCGGCGGCCACGTCGTCGGTGGTGTTCGCGTAGATGCGAGCCATGTCGTCGAGGATGAGGCTCAGCACGGCCGGGTCTGTCCAGTCGAGATCCTGCTCGGAGATCGTCACGTAGCCGCCATAGGCGCCCTTGGTGACTTGATTGCTGGAGATGACGAACGTGCCGGACTGGAGTGCCGCGTTCTCGGCGGACTGGACGGCCATCGAGGTGTGCGTGGTGACCTCGGGACGGATGAACACCTTGCCGCCGCCGGGCATGGCCTTGGGGCCGATGGCGTCGACGACCGGGCGCAAGCCGCGGAAGTTGTTGTACACCGGGCCGAGGATCGGCTGGGGCAGGACGCCGGGCGTGTCGGTGGTGACCACGTCCGGGGCGGCGGCCTTGAGGGCGTCGCTCATGCGGTGCCACGCGTCGCCTCCGGCGATCGCGGCGGCGAGGTACTCGACGGCGGTCGGGAGCTTGGCTTCACGCTTGACGGCGGTTGCGTAGATCGGGGTCGTGGCCACGGCGGCCTCGACGGTGGTGGGCTGGACTTCCATGTTCTCCTCCTCGGAGTCTTGGGTTGGGTTGGGTTCTTCTTCGGGGCTGGACGGCTCCTCCTCGGGGGAGGTGGCCGCGATCTCGGTGATCTTGGCGTCTTGGAACGCTGGCATGGCGACGAGGCTGATCTCCTCGAGTGTGGCCTTGGTGACCACGGTGGCCTTGAGTTCCTTGTCGTAGTACGACTCGATCGGGTTGGCGCCGACGCTGACGGCGTCGTATGCGCCAGCCTTGACGAGCTCGATCGCGTCGGCGGATGCGCGAGTGCGTGCGAACGTGGCGGTGAAGCCGAGACCCTCGTCCATGTCGGCGATCGCGTTGACGACGCCGCGGAGCTGTGCGGTGTCGTGATTCTCGAGCAGTTTCGCCGGCTTCTGGTTGACGTCGAACGCGCCCCGGGCGAACGCGACACGCTGGCCGTTGCTGACGACTGCGGTGGTCGGAGCCCACGGCACGGCGAGCCCGGTGATGCTGGCGTACACGTCCTCCTCGTCGTCGCGAGCCGCGTCGATCTTGGGGAGTTCTGCTGTGAGTCGGATCATCTTGACGTCTCCTCGGTGACGCGAACCTCGGCCGAGTCCTCGACCTCGACACTATTCTCGCCCATGTCGTAGGCGCCGAGGTAGTCATGTACGTCGAACTCGATGAATCGTCCGGCCGGGAGGATGTCGTTGCTACTGAGGGTCTCTTGGATGCAGTCGAGGTACTGCTTGACGGCGAACAGGTAGAGATCCTGCCGGGCTTGTTGGGCGTTCTGGTAGGTGAACGATCCGGGGACGCCGATGCCGAGCAGGTAGGGCGGAACGCCGATTGCACGGGACAGCTCGAGCGCTTGGAACTGGCGGCCCTCGACGAGCTGGAGCTTGGACGGGTCGGAGTCGAACTCGTGCCATTCGACCTCGGAGTTGAGGGCTCCGACAGCGGAGACGCGTCGAGCGTTCGCCCATCCTTGCGCGAGTTCGCCGAGATCCTCGGCGCTCATCGGCTCGGAGCTGGGGCGCTGTTGCAGGTATCCGGCGGCGATCTCGTTGACGGCGAATCGTTCGGCGGCGGACTGCAAGCGGAGCGCGGTTTTCATGGCGGTGGCCCCGGTGTAGACGAGGCCTTGGGTGCCGGAGAGGAACTGGACGACCTCACGTGGGTCGAGTTCCATGCCGTTGAACGTGATCTCGTTGGACGGCCCGAACCATTGAGGCCCGGCTTGGTCAAGGGTGTTGACCATTGCGGCCGGGAGCCATGTGAACGACAGCGGCCTGCCGGTCGCTTGGCTTCTCGAGGTCACGTACCAGAAAGCACGCCCTCGCATGACGAGATCCGTGGTGGTGTTGGATAGCAGGAAGTTCCGGGTGACTTTCGGGTCGGGTTGCACCATCCAGCGCTCGAGCTCGAGGTAGATCTTCTCGTATTCTTCGCCCGTCCATTGGAGGGTGTAGTGCTTGAAGCCGAGGCAACCGGCGACCGAGGTGATCATCTGCACGCCGCGCTGGATGGTGGGGAGTTGCGTGACCAGTTCCTCAGTCGCCCCGACGGTGTACGTGAAGAACTGGCCAACCTGGGCGGCACTGCCGGATGCGGCTTTGATCGTCTCAGCGCCGAACGCAGGGGTGGCGTTCTTGCGTCCGAACAGTCCCATGGCCGGAGTCTCTCACGGTTCCGGCACGGTTCCCAGTCATGTCCCGAACGCGAACGCGGCCTTGGGGCGCTTGCGTTGCACAGCCGCCGCTCCGGCCGCCCAGACCATCGCACGCGCCAGTTCAATCGGGCCGGGTGACTTCTGGGAGGAGAGCGGTGCGCCGTCGTTGGTCTTGACCATGACGGCCCGGTTGACGTGTTCGGCGAGCGCCTCGTTGCCGGGCACATGGTGGAGGCGATCCTCGACGATCAACGCTCGGACGATCGGGGTCTGCGATTTGAGTTCGCGGTAGCCGACGATCTCGGTGCGTCGACGGTAGTCGGGTGGGACGTGCTCAACGAGGCCGGGTGGCACGCGGAGCTGGACGGCCGGGTCGGCCATGACGCGGTTCACCTCGGCCCACATGGCGGCCATGGATTCGACGACGAACTCGGTGTCGACGATGATGCGGTCGTCGACGGCGACGGCGCGGACGGCGGTGTAGCGCGACTCGTCGAGGGATGTCTCGATGGCGAGGATGCCGCCGTCGGGGATCGGGGTGTCGGTGAGCCGGTCGCCCCACACGTTCGGGATCCACGCCTTGACTGAGCCTTGCCACAAGTTGAGGTGGGCGCGAACAAACTCGGCCAACGGGATCGTGGCGAACGCCTCCTCGAGACCCTCCCACGTGATCGTGGTTCCGAGCGCTGGGGAGGCCCACGGCCACCACATGCGATCGGCCGGTGACACGCCGGGCGGAGGTGACCATTCGGCGAAGAACATCGGCGACGGTTCGCCGCGGTCAATGCACGCGATCGCTTGCTCGCGCATGGAGATCAGCACGGTTGACGAGGCGTCTCCGGCGGTTGACCAGCAGGACATGAGGGGCGAGCGCCGGGCGATCTGGGAGGGCTTGAGTGCGCCGTAGATGACCTGCGGCTTGATGTCCCAGATCTCGTCGACGAGGAGGAGATCCACCGAGTAGCCGTGCTTCCCGGCGGTTGCGGCCGCGAGCCGGATCGTTGAGCCGTCGGGGAGCGTGATGGATTCACGGCCGAATGACTTGTACGACTTGGCGCCGAACTTCTCGGCGAGGATCGGCTCCATCTCGCGGAACAGGATCGACGCACGCTCGTATTCGTTGGCGACGATCATGACGGTCTGAGGTTCGCCGCGGATCCCAGCCATGACGGTCGCCCACCAAGAGGCGAGCACCTTGAGGCATGAGCTCTTGCCGACCTGCCGGGCTGTCGAGATGCACGCCGACCGATGGATGAGGGTGCCGGTCTCCCGATCGGCCGGCGATCCGTAGGAAAGTTGCCCTGCTAGCGCCACCTTCTGCCAATCCATGAGCTGCAAGTTGTAGACACGCTCGGCGAACTGGCTCACCGAGTCCATGAAGTCCCCGGCCGCTGTGTACGCCGTGATCAACCTGGGCTCGGTGCGACCCGATCCGGGGAGATCGCCCTCGATCCCAGTCGGTTCCGGCTGGTTCGGGCTGGTTCCGAGAGATTCGAGATA
>Ga0222712_10004509_pt1 | contig 14537 bp, 15 predicted proteins | sample C33_657DmetaG_FD_165043 | JGI IMG/M metagenome (GOLD analysis project Ga0222712, IMG submission 165043) | Estuarine water microbial communities from San Francisco Bay, California, United States - C33_657D | ecosystem: Environmental > Aquatic > Marine > Unclassified | place: USA: California... | reverse complement strand
ATATAAGGATGCAGCCGACTTCTTCACAAAATCGAGCAAAACCGCTTGTCAGCCGGGAGGCATCCATATAAGCCGCGCCCTCGCGGCGATGCAGCGCTTCCACCCTTAGAGGCCCATCGCGCCGAGGGCAGCACCTCCAAAAAGCGCATCAGAGGCTCGGGGCGCTTGGGTCAGCTTGGCACATAGCGATTGCTCCCATTGCCAAGCATGGCCCATGATGGTGTGCAGATCGCTCAGCCGGGCTTGCCAGCCCAGTTGTTGGCGGGCCAGGCGGGCGTCGGCCACCAGCTGGGCTGGATCACCCGCGCGGCGCGGGCCGTAAGCGACGGGCACCTTGCGGCCTGTGACGCGCTCGGCAGCAGCGATCACTTGGCTGACCGAGTAGCCCTGCCCATGGCCGAGGTTGTAGGCCTGCGAGGGGCCGCCGGCCAAGAGGCTTTGCAGGGCCAGCCAGTGTGCCTCGCACAGATCGCTCACATGGACATAGTCGCGGATGCAGGTGCCGTCCGGGGTGTCGTAGTCCTGCCCATGCACCGTGATGTGAGAGCGCCGGCCGCTGGCCGCCTGCAGCACCAGCGCAATCAGATGCGTCTCGGGCTGATGGCGCTCGCCCAGTTCGCCTTCGGGGTCAGCACCGGCCGCGTTGAAGTAGCGCAGGCAGACGGAGCGCAGACCGTAGGCCTTGTCGCAATCGGCCAGCACCTGTTCGACCATCCACTTGCTGCGGCCGTAGGGGTTGATGGGCTGCTGCGGATGCTTCTCATCCATGGGGCTGTATTGCGGCTGGCCAAAGGTGGCGGCGGTCGATGAGAACACCAAGCGCCTGACATCATGGGCCTGCATGGCCTGCAGCAGCGTGAGCGTGTGGGCCAGGTTGTTTTGGTAGTAGAGCAGGGGCTGGCTCACCGATGCACCGACTTCAATAAAGGAAGCAAAGTGCATCACCGCGCTGAAGCGGTGGCGCGAAAACAGGCGCTCGAGCAAGGCCGCGTCGCCCACACTGCCTTCGACCAGGCTACCCCAGCGCACGGCATCGGCATGGCCGCCCGAGAGGTCGTCGAGGGTGGTCAGCTGGCAGCCGGCCTGGGCCAGGCGCTTGAGCATGTGCGAGCCGATGTAGCCGGCGCCGCCGACAACGAGGATATGGGCAGGGATATTTGTAGGGATATGGGCAGGGGCAGAGAACTTGCTGGTGACTAAGGCCATGGCAGGGTGAGCGCAAAGCCTGTGGGCCAAAGCGCAGGGCAATTGGGCTCCACAGCCTAGGCCGATGCCCCTGCTGCGTCTGTCAGACAGCCGCTCGGCAGAGCCCGGGCGGAGGCCTTTTCTGCCCGTCCTGCTGCGTTTTTCGGGTTTACCCGCGCTTGTGCCCGCTGTGTAGGCGGGCTTATGATCGTCTCTTTAATGAATCAATGATTCATATATGAATCAAAACCCCGCCTCCCTTGTGAACGAAGCTGCCGCGATTGAATTCATCGGCGTGGACAAGCGCTTTGCTGCGCGCGGTAAGTCGGCCGAGGTGCTGGCGGTGCGGTCCATCAACTTTCGCATCGCGCGCGGCGAGGTGGTGTCCATCATCGGGCCTTCAGGCTGCGGCAAGAGCACTTTGCTCAATATGGGCGCTGGTCTGTCACGGCCCTCGGCCGGGCGGGTTTTGGTCGGCGGCGAGCCGGTCACCGGCCCCAACAAGCATGTGGCCTTCATGCTGCAAAAAGACCTGCTCATGCCTTGGCGCACCATCGCCGAGAACATTGAGTTCGGGCTGGAGTTGCGCGGCGTGGCAGCGGCCGAGCGCCATGCGGTTTCCCAGCGCCTGCTGCAGCAATGCCATTTGCAAGGCTTTGACAAGCACTACCCCAATCAGCTCTCGGGCGGCATGCGCCAGCGGGCCGCCATGGCGCGCACCCTGGCGGTCGACCCGCTGGTGCTGTTGATGGACGAACCGTTTTCAGCGCTCGATGCGCAGACCAAGATGATCTTGCAGCAGGACCTGGCCAAAACGGTGGCCAGCGCTGGCAAGACGGTGGTCTTTATCACCCACGATCTGTCGGAAGCGGCGGCCCTGTCCGACCGCATCCTGGTGATGAGCGAGCGCCCCGGCACCTTTGTGGAAGAGATCGTGGTCGATATGCCCGACCGCGACAACCCCATGCAGCGGCGCAAACACCCGCGTCTGGGCGACCTGGTCTCTCAGCTCATGGGCCTGCTCAAGCTCGACGCGCAGGCCGATGTGCATTGATGTTTTGCCGACCCTCAGATTTTTCCCTGCCCCTCAATCTTTCAAGGAGTTCCGCATGAAAACTTCCATCCTCAACACCTCCAAGCGCCTGAGCTGCGCCACCTTGCTCGCAGCCGCCATGCTGGCCGCAGCGCCGGTGAGCGCGCAGCCTCTGCAGGAGATCACCTATCTGCTGCCCGCGCCCGCTACCTTGCCGGCCTTCGGCCCCTGGATGCTGGCCCAGGCCAAGGGCTACTACAAGGCCGAAGGTCTGGATGTGAAGTTCGTCGCGGCCCGCGGCGGGGTGGATGTGGCCAAGCAGGTGGGCGCTGGCAATGCAGTGATCGGCGGCGCCATCGGCGATACGCCCATCATCGCGCGCGCGCAGGGCATTCCGGTCAAGGCGGTGGCGGTGCTCGGCGCCGGCTCGCTGATGCAATTGGTCAGCCACAAGGACGAGCGCATCGAGAGCCCGCGCGAGCTCAAGGGCAAGACGGTCACGGTGCTGGCCTATACCGACACCACCTATTACGCGCTGCTGGGCATGCTCAGCAAGGTCGGTCTGACCAAAAACGACGTGAACATTCAAGCCGCAGGGCCAGCCGGTGTTTGGCAGCAGTTTGCCGCCAAGAAGGCGGTGGCCATGGCCGGCGTGCCCGACTGGACCGCCTTGGTGATCGAGCAAGGCGCCCAGGTCGATATTTTGCCGGCCGATGTCTACTTCAAGAGCATGGCTCAAGCCATTTTGGCTTCGGACGAGACCATCCAGAAGAACCCGCAACTCATCCAGAAGCTGGTGCGCGCCACCCTCAAGGGCATGAAGGACATCATGGCCAACCCCAAGGCTGCCGCCGAGGTCTATGCCCAGCATGTGCCGGTGCACAAAGGCAAAGAGGCCAGCGTGCAAAAAGCCTTCGAGATGTTCAACCAGTACGTCTATGCCAAGCAAAAGCAGCCTGGCCTGATGGACGAAGCCCGCCTGGCCGAATTGCAGAAGTTCTATGTGGGCAATGGCGTGGTGCCCAAGGAGGTGCCGGTCAAGGAGCTCTACACCAACCAGTTCATCGGCAAGTAAAGCCGATTGACTGAGCACGCACGCATGAACCGCGACAAACTCCTCACCTACGCCTGGAGCCTGGCCCTGCTGCTGGTCTTTGGCCTGGCTTGGGAGTTTTTGCCGGGCTGGTTCGGCGTGCCGGCCTTCGTGCTGCCGCCGCCCAGCCAGGTCTGGAGCGAGTTTGTGCGCCTGTGGGGAGCCGAGCGATTGCTCTGGCATGCGGGCATCACGGCCTTCGAGGTGGTGGTCGGCTTTGTGCTGGGCTCGCTGCTGGGCGCGGCCATAGGCTACGCCCTGGGTATGTCGCCGCGGGTCGAGGCGGTGCTTTCGCCCTATTTGCTGGCCCTGCAGATTGCGCCCAAGGTGGCTTTTGCGCCGCTGTTCGTGATGTGGCTGGGCTACACCATCTACCCCAAGATCTTGGTGGCGATTCTTATCGTGTTCTTCCCGGTGCTGATCAATGTGCTGTCGGCCATGCGCACCATGGACGGCGACCTGATCAATCTGGCGCGCTCGTTTTCCGCCACCCGCTGGCAGGTGTTTCGCATGGTCGAGTTTCCGACCACGCTTCCGCCGCTGTTCTCGGGCCTGCGCATCGCCAGCACCTTGGCGGTCATAGGCGTGGTGGTCGGCGAGTTGGTGGGCGGCAATATGGGCTTGGGCTATCTGCTGGTGTTTTTTGAGGGGCAGGGCAATACCGCTGGCGTGTTCGGCGTGATCGCCGCGCTCACCGTGATCGGCATCCTGGCTTATTACGCGGTGGTGCTGGCCGAGGCCCGGGTGCTGCATTACCTGTCGAGTGCCGAGCGTTCGGCGATGTGAATCCCATGACGACTGAAATACGACTCGACGGACACCGTGTGCTGGTCACTGGCTCGGCTCGTGGCCTGGGCGAGAGCTTTGTTCGGGCGCTGCACCAAGCCGGCGCGCGGGTGGCCATCAGCGACGTGCTGCACGAGCGCGGCCGCGCCTTGGCGCAGGACTTGGGCGAGGGCACTTGCTATGTGCCTATGGACCTGATGGACCCTCAGGCGATTGAGGCCGGCGTGGCCGAGGCGGCGCGCCTGCTCGGCGGTCTGGACGGACTGATCAACAACGCAGCGGTGACCAATTCCGGTGGCAAGTACTTCAACGAAATTGCGGTCGAGACCTGGGACCAGGTGATGCAGGTCAATGTGCGCGGCAGCTGGCTGGTCACCCGCGCGGCGCACCCACATCTCAAGGCCAGCGGCCGGGGACGGGTGGTCAACCTGGCCTCAGACACCGCACTGTGGGGCGCGCCACGTTTGCTGGCCTATGTGGCCAGCAAGGGCGCGGTGATCGCCATGACCCATGCGCTCGCGCGCGAGATGGGCCCTGACAGCATCACCGTCAACGCGATCGCGCCCGGCCTGACCCTGGTCGAGGCTACCGAATACGTGCCGCAGGACCGGCACGACCACTATATGCAGGGGCGGGCCATTGCCCGACCGCAGTTACCGGCCGATGTCAATGCGGCCGCACTTTTTCTGCTCAGCCAGGGCAGTGGATTCATCACAGGACAACTGCTGCCGGTCAACGGCGGCTTTGTCATGAACTGACAGGAGCTTTCCATGGACGAACACGCACGCAAGGTATTGGCGGCAGCCAACCAGCCTCATTTCAATGAAAACGGTCTGCTCAATGCACAGATCCCGCCTGAAATAGACATCCAGGCTGGCATGCTGCAAAAGGCGGGTCAGTCCTTTGCCGACTGGATGGAAGCCCGGGTGGCGCGCAAGTCCACCCGCCGCTATGACTGGGATGCGCTCAAATTTCAGGCCGACTTTGATCCGCGCTACCGGCGCGCGCAGATGCGCTATGTGGGCACCGGCGGCACCGGCGTGAGCAGCGACTCCAACACCGTGCCTTCGGCCCACTTCACCTTCTCGACCATGGTGATCCCGGCCGGCAACATTGGGCCCTCGCACATCCATTACGACGTGGAAGAAATCTTCTTCGTCATCCGCGGTGCGATGAAGGTGGTTTGCGAGAAAGACGGCCAGCGCTGGGAGGCGCTGCTGGGCGAGCGCGATTTGATCTCGGTACCGCCGGGGGTCTACCGCGAAGAGCACAACGTGGGCGACGAAGATGCTCTGATGTGTGTGATGCTGGGCACGCCCAAGCCCATCACCCCGGTCTACCCGCCCGACTCGCCCTTGGCCAAGCTCAAGCGCTGAGGAAGCCCGCATGAGCAGCAGCCAGGACAGTGCCGAACTCCAGCGCATGGATACGCCGCTGGGCAGCTTGAGCTTTCGCCAGGCCGGCGCGGCTGCGCCCACCCATGTGCTGCTGCACGGCATAGGCTCGGCCTCGGGCAGTTGGCAGGCGCAGCTGGCCTGGGCCCAGGGCCGCAGCGATGTGGGTCTGCTGGCCTGGGACGCACCCGGCTACGGCAGCAGCAGCCCGGTGGGACCGGCCCAGCCGCAGGCGGGTGACTATGCGCAGCGCCTGTGGGACTGGCTCGATGCCTTGGGCGTTCAGGAACCGCTGGTGCTGGTGGGTCATTCGCTGGGCGCACTGATGGCAGCGCGGGCTGCGCTCTTGCGGCCGCATCAGGTCAAGCAGGTGTTGCTGCTCTCCCCGGCGCGCGGCTACGGTGATGCGCCGGCTGCTGAGCGCGAGCGCATGGTGGCCGGTCGGCTGAACAATTTGCAGCAGCTTGGCCCGGCCGGCATGGCGCAGGCACGCGCGGCCGCCATGCTCTCGCCGCAGGCCAGGCCCGAAATGGTCGAGCAGGTGCGGCGCACCATGGCGGCCATAGACCCGGCAGGCTACACGCAGGCGGTGCATCTGCTGGCGCAAGGGCGCTTGCTGCACGATGTCTCGCAGTTGCGCCTGCCCGTCACCGTGGCCAGCGGCGAGGCCGACACCATCACAGTGCCTGCGGCCTGTGACGAGGTGGCAGCAGCCGCCGGCGTGCAGCGCCTGTCGCTCGGCGCGGTGGGCCATGCCTGCTCTGTGGAAGCGGCGCAAGGGGTGATAGCTCTGCTGCAGGCCAGTTCGGCCCGAGACGGGCATGGCCATGAGTAACGATGACGCCATCGAAGACCGCTACCACGTGCCTGCTCTGGCGCGCGGCTTGCAGTTGCTGACCCAATTCAACCGCGAGCAGCGCGAGCTCAGCGGTGCCGAGCTCTCGCGCATGCTGGGTCTGCCGCGGGCCTCGGTGTTTCGCATGCTGTGCACCCTGGAGCAGAGCGGCTTTCTGGAGCGCTGCGCCGATGGGGTGAACTACAAGCTGGGCCTGGGCGTCTTGCGCCTGGGCTTTGAACTGCTGGCCTCGATGGAGCTGACCGAGCTGGGCCGCCCGGTGATTGAAGAGCTGCGCGAGCGCAGCGGCCATTCGGCCCACCTGGTGGTGCGCGACGGGCGCGAGGTGGTGTTCGTGGCCAAGGTGCCCGGCCGCAACGCGATGTTCCACTCCATACAGGTCGGGGCCCGTCTGCCAGCCCATGCCACCGTGCTCGGCCGTGTTTTGCTGGCTGACTTGAGCCCGGCCGAGCTGGCCGCGCTCTACCAGGACCGCACCCTGAGCGCCTACACGCCGATGACGCCGACCACCTTGGCCGAGCTGTCGGCGCGCATCGCCGAAGACCGTGCGCGGGGCTATGGGGTGAGCATGGGCGGCTACGAAACCGGTATCTCCTCGATCGCCGCGCCGGTGCTCGGCGCCCAGGGCCGGGTGGTGGCCGCCGTCAGCATTTCCATGCCCCATGAGCGCGTTGACGAGCCGCAGCTTGCGCCGCTGGTCGATGCGGTCTGTGCGGCCGCCCGCCAAATGAATCAGCGCCTGCGCCACCTGCCCGAGCGCGGCCAGTGGCCTGCGCGCACTACCTCCCGAAAAGCCGCATGAACACCCCAGCCATCACCGTCGGCGAACTCGTCGCCCGTTTCCTGCACAACAGCGGCGTGCGCAGCGCCTATGGCGTGATTTCCATCCACAACATGCCCATCCTCGATGCCTTCCATCGGCTGGGGCAGATTCGTTTTGTGTCGGCCCGCGGTGAGGCCGGTGCCTGCAATATGGCCGATGCAGCCGCGCGTGTCAGCGGCGTGATCGGGGTCTGTGTCACCAGCACCGGCACCGGCTGCGGCAATGCAGCCGGCGCCATGGTCGAGGCCATGACCGCTGGCACGCCGCTCTTGCACCTGACCGGGCAGATTGAATCGGAGTACATCGACCGCGACCTCGGCTTTATCCATGAGCACCCGGCCCAGCTGGCCATGCTGCGCTCGGTGGGCAAGGGCGCTTTTCGCATCCGCAACCCGCAGTCGGCGCTGGCCACCTTGCGCGAGGCGGTGCGGCTGGCCCAGACTCCGCCTTGCGGGCCGGTCAGCATCGAAATCCCGATTGATGTGCAGGCCATGACGCTGCCGCTGCCGGCCGATCTGGCGCCGCTGCCGGTCTTACCGCTGGCACCCGAGGCGCAGGCGCTGGCGCGCTTGGCCGATAGCTTGGCGGCCAAGCGCAGGCCGCTGCTGTGGCTGGGCGGCGGCGCGCGCGGTGCCGGCGCTGCGGTGCGGCGCTTGGTGGACATGGGCTGGGCGGTGGTCACCTCAGTGCAGGGCCGCGGGGTGCTGCCCGAAGACCATCCGGCCTCGCTGGGCTCCTACAACCTGCAAAAAAGCAGCGAGGCTTTTTACGCCACGGTCGACGCGCTGCTGGTGGTCGGCTCGCGCCTGCGCAGCAATGAGACCCTGACTTACAAGCTCAGCCTGCCGGTCGAGCGGCATCGCATCGATGTGGACGCGCTGGCGCAAAACCGCGCTTACGACAGCGACTGCTTTGTGCAAGGCGATGCCCAATTGACGCTGGACGCACTGGCCGACGCATTGGCAGGCCGCATGCAGATCGACCCGGCGTTTGCGGCCGATGTGCGCAGCGCGCGCGCCGCCGGCGAGGCGGCGGTCGATGCCACCATCGGACCCTATGTGGCGCTGAAGAACGGCCTGCAAAAGGCGGCTGGTACCAATTTGTGGTGGGTGCGTGACATCACCCTGTCCAACACCATGTGGGGCAATCGGGCGCCTATCCTGGACCATCCGCGCGCGGGCCTGCATGCCCTGGGGGGCGGCATCGGGCAAGGCCTGGCCATGGGCATAGGCGCGGCCATTGCCGACCATGTGCATGGCCTGGGCCGGCGCACCGTGGTGCTGGCTGGCGACGGCGGCTTCATGCTCAACCTGGGCGAACTGGCGTGTGCGGTGCAGGAGCAGGCCGATCTGGTGGTGCTGCTGATGAACGACCACCGCTACGGCGTGATCCGCAATATTCAGGACGCGGTCTACGGTAGCCGCCACTGCTATGTGGACCTGCACACGCCCGACTTTGCGGGGCTGTGCGCCAGCATTCAGGCAGGCTACCTGCGCCTGGACGCGCCAGCGCGCGCCGAGGCGGTGTTGGCGCAGGCGCTGCAGATGCGCGGTCCGGTGGTGGTGGAGGTGGTGATGGACGCCTGGGGCGAGTTTCCGGTCAAGTTTGCCGGCCCGCCTAAGAAAACCGCTTGAGCGCCATGAAGACCCAAGACTTCACCCTGATCGGCTACGGCGCCATCGGCCGAGCGCTGCACCAGCGCCTGGGCCAGTTCGGTGGCGCGGTGCGCCTGCGTCACTTGGTCGTTTCGCCTGCGCGTGTCGCTGCCCTGCAGGCCGAGCTCGGGTCGGCGGTACAGGTCACAGACCAGGTGCCCGAGCAGACCGACTTGCTGCTCGAATGCGCTGGCCACAGTGCCCTGATTGCCCATGTGCTGCCCGCTTTGGCGCGCGGCGTGGAGTCGGCGGTGCTTTCGATCGGCGCCTTGTCTGAAGTGGGGCTGCCCGAGCGCCTGCAAGCGGCGGCTGAGCAGGGCGGGACGCAATTGCATCTGCTGGCCGGCGCCATTGGCGCCATCGATGCGCTGGCCGCTGCGCGCTTGGCGGGGCTCGATAGCGTGGTCTACACCGGCCGCAAGCCGCCGGCCGGCTGGCGTGGCTCGCCGGCCGAGCAGGTGGTCTCGCTCGATGCCCTGACCGAGCCGGCCGTGATTTTGCAAGCCAGTGCCCGCGAGGCGGCGCGGCTCTATCCGAAAAACGCCAATGTGGCGGCCACCGTGTCCCTGGCTGGCCTGGGGCTGGACCGCACCGAGGTGCGGCTGATCGCCGACCCGGGCGTGAGCGAGAACATCCATGAGGTCGAAGCCAGCGGCGCTTTCGGCCAGTTCAGCCTGCGCATGCGTGGCAAGCCCCTGGCCGACAACCCCAAGACCTCGGCCCTGACGGTGCTGTCGGCGCTGCGTTTTCTGCACAACCGGGTCGCCGGGATCACGCTATGACTGAAAAAATCCAGACCCTGCTGGCCGGCCGTTGGCGCGATGCTTCGGGCCCTGCCTACATCACCCATTACCCGCACGACGGCTCTGAAGTGGCCGAGCTTCACGCTGCCAATGCGGCCGACGTGGACGAGGCGGTACAGGCGGCCCACCAGGCCTGGCAGCAGCCGGCTTGGGCGCGCCTGCTGCCGCATGAGCGCGCCGGTATCCTGCACCGCATCGCCCAAGGCATACGCGGGCGCAGCGAGGAACTGGCGCAGTTACAGCGCCTGGACAATGGCAAGCCCATCAAGGAATGCCGGGCCCTGGTGGCCAGTGCGGCGGGCACCTTTCAGTTTTTTGCGGCGGCCGCCGAAACCTGGGAAGACGCGGTAACCCCTGCGCGCGGCGACTTTCTCACCCTGAGCGTGCATCAGCCGCTGGGCGTGGTGGGCGCCATCACGCCCTGGAATTCACCGATCGCCAGCGAGGCGCAAAAAATGGCGCCAGCTCTGGCCGCTGGCTGTGCCATCGTCATCAAGCCGGCCGAGATCACCCCGCGCATGGCCATTGAGCTGGCCCGCATTGCCGAGCAGGCCGGTGTGCCGGCGGGCATTGTCAGTGTGCTGCCGGGCAAGGGCTCGGTGGTGGGCGAGGCGCTGGTACGCCACCCGTTGATCAAGCGCATCGCCTTTACCGGTGGCACCAGCGTGGGCATGGGCATACAGCGCATCGCCGCTGAAAAACTCATGCCGACCTCGCTGGAGCTGGGCGGTAAGTCGCCGACCATCGTCTGCGCCGACGCCGATCTGGACCATGCGGTGGCTGGTGTGCTGTTTGGCATCTTCAGCTCCTCGGGTGAATCGTGCATCGCCGGCTCGCGCGCTTTTGTCCATCAATCGGTGTACGCGTCCTTCAAGGAAAAACTGCTGGCGGCGGTGCGCGGCCTGCGGGTGGCCGACCCGGCACTGGAGAGCACCCACATGGGGCCGCTGGTCAGCCGCTCGCACCGCGATGGCGTCGAGCGTTATGTGCAGATGGGCCGCGACGAGGGCGGCCAGGTCTTGTGCGGTGGCAGCCGTCCGCAGGGCGGGTATTTTGACCAGGGCAGTTACTACCTGCCCACGGTGATCGAAGGCCTGCCCAACACCGCGCAAATGTGCCGTGAAGAAATTTTCGGACCGGTGCTGGCCTTGCTGCCCTGGAGTGATGAGGCCGACTTGATCGCCCAATGCAATGACAACGACTACGGCCTGGCCAGCGGTATCTGGACGCGCGACTACAAGAGCGCTTGGCGCATAGGCCGGGCCCTGCACACCGGCACGGTTTGGGTCAACACCTACAAGCTGTTTTCCATCAGCACGCCCTTTGGCGGCGTCAAGCTCAGTGGCACCGGCCGCGAGAAGGGCCGCCAAGGCATTTTGGAATACACCAGCCAGAAGAGTTTTTACTGGGGCATGAACGAGAGCCCCTTGCCCTGGGCTCAGCCCTGATGGCGACGCCCCGAGGAGATCAGCCATGAGATTTCGCCCCCTGAGTGCTCACCTCAAAGCCGGCCTGCTGGCCCTGACGGTGGGCTTGCTCGGACCGGCCGCCTGGGCGCAAGAGCGCTGGCTGCTGGTCTCGCCCTTTCCGCCCGGCGGGCCGGTCGACACCCTCTCGCGCATCTTGGCCGAGGGCTTGCAAAAGAAGTCCGGCCTGCCTGCGCTGGTGGAGAACCTGCCGGGGGCGGCCGGCAATCTGGGCATCGACAAGGTGCGCAAGGCCAAGCCCGACGGCCGAACGCTGTTGGTGGTGCCGGCCGGCAACCTGACCATCAACCCGACGCTGATGCCCAACTTCCCCTTCAACATCGAGCGTGAATTCGCGCCGGTGACCATGCTGGCCAAGGCACCCAATGTGCTGGTGGCCAGCAGCGCGGCACGCATCAACAGCCCGCGTGAGCTGGTGGCGCAGGCCAAGGCCAGGCCGGGCACACTCTCCTATGCCTCGCCGGGCATAGGCAGCGGCCTGCATCTGGCCGGTGAGCTCTTCAAGCAGCAGACCGATGTGGACCTGCTGCATGTGCCCTACAAGGGCACCGGGCCGGCCCTCAACGACGTGCTGGGCGGCACCGTGCCGCTGATGTTCAGCAACCTGCCGGCCACGCTCGGGCATATTCGCAGCGGCAAGCTGGTGGCTCTGGGCCTGACCGACAGCGCCCGCAGCCCGGCTGCGCCCGATATCCCACCCTGGCCGAGCAGGGTATTGCCGGCGTGGTGGTCACCTCCTGGTACGGCCTGCTGGCGCCAGCCGGCACGCCCGATGCGCTGGTCGAGCAGCTGGCCCGCGACGCGGCCGAGATTCTGGAGCAGCCGGCGGTGCGTGAGCAGCTGCGCGCTCAGGGCCTGAGCCAAGCCACCCAAAAGCCGGCCGAGTTTGCCGCCCATATCCGCGCCGAGACCCAGACCTGGGCGCGCATCATCCGTGCGCGCGGCATCACCGCGCAATAAGGTCGCCGCCATGAGCACTGCCCAAGCTTCGCCCCCCGCTACTGCCGAGCCGGTGCTGATCACCCTCATCCTCAAGCACCATGCCGGACTGGTGCTCGACGACATACAGTCGCGCCTCAAAGCCAGCCAGTGGTGGGAGCGTTTTCCGATTGAAGGCACGCGGGTGGTCTCGTGGACGGTGGCCATGGGGCTGGGCCAGATCGTGACCCTGGAAGTGCCGCCCCATCTGCTGGGGCAGGTCAATCTGGAGCTTGAGCGCTCGGCCTGGGGCGTGTTCAAGGTCGAGGTCTACCCCAGTTACGACTTTGTTCCTGTGCGCGAGCGCATCAAGGAACGTGTGCGCCAAGGAGGCCAGTGATGGATTTGGGCATTGCGGGCAAGAAAGCCCTGGTGTGTGGTGCCAGCGCCGGTCTGGGCTATGCCTGCGCCCAGGCCCTGGTGAGCGAAGGCGTCGACGTGCTCATCGTCGCCCGCACCGAGGCGCCGCTGCAGGCGGCGGCTGAGCAACTGCACGCACTCGGTGGCGGCCAGGTGCAGGCGCTGGCGGCCGATGTGACGAGCGCCGAAGGGCGTGATCGCATCTTCGCCCACAGCCGCGACTTTGACATCCTCATCACCAATGCGGGCGGCCCGCCGCCCGGCGATTTTCGGCAGTGGCAAAGGCAGGACTGGCTGGCCGCCATTGACGCGAATATGCTGGCCCCGATCGAGCTGATCAAAGCCACGGTCGAGGGCATGCGTTCGCGTGGCTTTGGCCGCATCGTCAACATCACATCGAGCGCGGTCAAGTCGCCCATCGACCAATTGGGCCTGTCCAACGGAGCGCGCGCTGGGCTGACTGGCTTTGTCGCCGGCCTGGCCCGCTCAACAGTGGCCGATGGCGTGACCATCAACAACTTGCTGCCCGGTACTTTTGAGACCGCCCGCCTGGCGAGCAACTTCGAGGCGGCCGCAAAGCGCCAGGGCATGGATGCCCCGCAACTGATCGCGCAGCGCCTGGCCCGCCATCCGGCCCACCGCTTCGGCCGGCCCGATGAACTGGGCCGCACCTGCGCCTTCTTGTGCAGCGTGCATGCCGGCTACATCAACGGCCAGAACATCCTGATGGATGGGGGCTCCTTCCCCGGCTCTTTCTGAAGGCATTCGACACATGGCAGCACTGGACATTGCAATTGCAGGCGGCGGCATCGGCGGCATGGCGGCGGCCATCGCTTTGATGCGCCAGGGCCACCGGGTCACGGTCTACGAGCAGGCCTCGGGCTGGGGCCGGGTGGGGGCCGATGTCAACCTCACGCCCAATGTCGTCAAGGCCTTGGACGGATTGGGCGGGCAGGTGGGCGCGCAGGTGCGCCGCGATGGTGCGCAGCCGACCTTTCGCATCAGCCGCGACTGGGATACCGGCCTGGAGACCTCGCGCCTGGGCATGGGCCAGACCGCCGAGCAGCAGTATGGCGCGCCGCAGGTGACCATACACCGCGCCGATCTGCTGGCCGCGCTGGCGGCCGAAGTGCCCGAGCGCCAGATCCTGCTGGGCCGGCGCCTGAAGTCGCTGGTGCAGGACGATGCGGGCGTACTGCTGCAGTTCGAAGACGGCAGCTCGGCCCGCCACGAGGTGCTGATCGGCGCCGACGGCATCCATTCCCGGGTGCGCAGCGCCCTGTTCGGCGAGGAAAGCCCGCGCTTTACCGGCGTGGTGTCTTACCGCTCGGTGGTGCCGAGCGAGCGGGTGCAGGACGTGCCCGAGATCGATGCCTTCACCAAATGGTGGGGGCCCAACCCGCAGTCGCAGATCGTGACCTTTCCGCTCAACCAGGGCCGCGAGACCTTTGTGTTTGCCACCACCGGTCAAGACAACTGGACCGAGGAGTCCTGGACCAGCGAGGGCGATGTGCAGGAGCTGCGCCAGGTCTACCGCGACTTTCACCCCGACGCCCGCAAGCTGCTCGACGCCTGCGAGCGCGTGCTCAAGAGCGCCCTGTATGAGCGCGAGCCGCTTGCCCAGTGGTCACAAGGCCGCGTCAGCCTGCTCGGCGATGCCTGCCACCCCATGCTGCCCTTTATGGCCCAGGGTGCGGGCATGGCCATCGAAGACGCGGTGGTGCTGGGCCGCGCCCTGGCGGGTGTGGCTCTGCCCGGCGTGCCGCAGGCCTTGCAGGCCTATGAGCAGGCGCGCCGCGAGCGCACCGCCCGCATCCAGATCGGCTCGCGCGGCAACCAGTGGATGAAAGGCCCGGGCAATGCCGACTGGGTCTATGGCTACGACGCCTGGCGCGTCGCTTTGTAGCGGCGCTGCCTTGTCAGAGCGCTGTCATGTGGGAGCGCTGTCATGCGGAAGCGCTGTCATGTGGGAGCGCCGTCATGTGGGAGCGCCGCCTCGGCGCGATTGTGCGCATGAGAAGCCCCAGCGCTTGATCAAGCGCTGCATCGCTGCGAGGGCGCAGCTCCCACCCCCCCCCTCATTG
>Ga0222712_10004508_pt1 | contig 14539 bp, 12 predicted proteins | sample C33_657DmetaG_FD_165043 | JGI IMG/M metagenome (GOLD analysis project Ga0222712, IMG submission 165043) | Estuarine water microbial communities from San Francisco Bay, California, United States - C33_657D | ecosystem: Environmental > Aquatic > Marine > Unclassified | place: USA: California... | reverse complement strand
CAAAGACCCCCATGTCATTGGCCTGCAGGGAGGGAGCGGCACAATAAGGATGGGTGATCCCGACCTGCTCGCGCCGACGCTCGATTTCCTCGCCCGGACGATCGGGAAGTAAGGCTTACTCCTTCAGGCGGGCCATCACCGTCGAGCCCTGGAGCTGGACGTCGAAACGTCCGGTGTCCTCGAGCATGCGGTAGAACTTCGCGTAGCGAGGGGCGTTGGCCTCGAGGCCCGGGTGCTCCTGGAGCAGGAACTTCTTGATGACCTCGACCTTCAGCCATTCGCCGGCGGGCGCGAGGCCCGTGGCGACGTCGACGAGCGCTTCGATGATGTCGTTGCGGGCGAGCAGCTGCGCGCGGCGCTGGTCGGCCTCGGCCTTGCCTTGGGCCTGCTGGGCCGAGGTGAGGTTCGGGCGGTCGCGGTAATCCTGGCCGGAGTTATCCGGCGCCGGGCGGGGTTCGCGCGGGGCACGGGGTTCGCGGGCCGGGCGAGGTTCACGCTGGGTGCGTTCCGGACGGGCTTCGCGGCGGGGGCCGGGCTCACGCGGCAGGCGCGGGGCGTCGCCGAAGCGGAGCTCAGGCAGCATCTTCTCGAACTGGTCGAGCAGGGCGCCGACTTCCTTGTTCTTCGGCGCCAGCGCGCGGAGGGCCTGGGCGATGAGGCCGAGGGCCTTGCGCGGGTCGGACTTCGCGGCCGCTTCCTTGTCCATGCGTTCGCGGAGCTCGGAGAGGTTCAGGTAGTGGTGGGCCGTCGAGCGGAGCGCCTTGTGGGTGCGTTCGCCCATGACGATGATGCGGACGCCGAGGCGCTTGGCGTCCTCGACCACCGGCGTGAAATCGCTGTCGTTCGTGACGAAGATGAGCGTCGTGGGCGGGTTAGGTCCGGCCATCAGCTTCACGGCGTCGATCGTCAGGCGCATGTCGGCCGCGTTCTTGCCGGGCGTGTAGCTGCGCTGGTCGACGAGCTCGAGCTCCGGCCAGTCCTGGGCGGCGGCGCGCCAGCCGCTGAGGCGGCCGTGGAAGTCGCCGTAGGCGCGCGCGGCGGAGATCTCCGTCTCGCCGATGAAGCGGCGCAGGGTGGGGAGGTGCTGGTGCGAGACGTTGTCGGCGTCGATCAGCACGCCGATCCGTTGGTTCGGTTGGGCTTTCGCGGCTTCGGGCGTCGAGGTGGACGCCGCGTCGGCCTGGCGGCGGACGGGCTTGGCGGCGCGGCGCGCGGAAGGTTTGGCGGCGCGACCGCGCGCGGGGGCGGCGGCTTTCTTGGATCTGGGTCGGGGCACGGCGGAAAAGTTTCCTATCCGTGCGGCGAAAGCCGCGTCGCGTCCATGCGAAACGCCGGCGCGACGCCCCGCGCATGGTAATATTTAACTTATTTTTTGTCTGGAACTTCCCGGATTAACCGCTGTTAAAAAGATGTGAATCTTCACCTCCCTCGCTTCTTCGGCCTCCTGGCCACCGTCTGCTGGGGAGTCGTCGCGGTCGCGGCGACGGAGCCCATGTGGGTGACGAAGCCCGGCCCGTGGGGCGAACTGGAGGTCCGGGCGGTCTACCTGGAACCGCCGGAAAGCCTCCTGGCGGTCGTGGCCAAGCCGAGCACGGTGACCCGCTGGACGTTCGAGCAGGCGACGCCGCATGCCGTGCGCGAGACCATGACGAAGGCGAAGGTGCCGCCGGCGGTGATCGAGCGGCTGTTCAGCCCTGTCCGCCTCGTGGCCAGCGGCAACAGCGTCGTGCTGCTGCCGGAGACAGCGGACCTCCTCGCCTTGGACTCCGAGTGCCGTAGCCTCCTCTACGCCGAGCTCGCGAAGCACGCCGCCAACGAGTACCAGCGCGACCCGGTCTTCGTCTTGGGCGGCGACGTCGAGGACTGGCTGCAGGGCGCCCCGCTGACGCCGGCCCAGCAGGACCTTTTCCGGCGGCTGCTCTGGAAGCGCGGCGGCGCCCTCGTCTTCAGCGACGTCCAGGCCCTGCTTGGCTTGGCCAAGTCGCCCGACGAGGTGACCGCGGTCTTCCGTTCGATCACCCGCGTGCGCAGCCTGCTCGTCGAGCTCCGCCTGCCGCTCGTCGCCGACCGCAAGGCGTTCATCGACTACTGGACCAGCGGGCACGAAGACGCCTCGCGGCTGGCGTTCATCAACGCCGTGACCCAGCGCCGGGCCCGCCAGACCGTCGACATCAGCCACTTCCTGCCGCCGCTCATCCGGCAGCGCGCCTACACCTTCCCCGAGATGGACCTCGGTCTCAAGGGACGCTTCCCCGACTGCCATTGGACTTCGCTCAATTTCTTCAACGTCGTCCCCAAGGATACCTACCTGGACACCAAGCTGGCGGCCGAACACCTGCTGAAGGATTATGAGGTCGTCGACGCGCCCTACCGTTACGGCGACGTGCTTTGTTTCCTGGATGACGGCGAAGGTCTGCACACCTGCGTCCATATCGTGGACGACATCGTGCTCACCAAGAACGGCGATAGCATCCTCGCGCCTTGGACCCTGATGAGGCTCCGCGATGTCGACGAGATCTATCGTCGTACTCCGAACACGCGTATCCAGGCCTATCGGCTGAAGAAATAGTCCTGGTCCGCGTCGCTGTCCCCGGCGGGAATCGAACCCACATCCTCGGTTTAGGAAACCAATGTTCTATCCGTTGAACTACGGGAACGCGGAAGGTAGTTAGCCCGGGCGGGACGAGGCGGGCAAGCCCGCATCGGCGGGGGGGGCTTGACTCCCCGGCGTTTAGGCTAACTTCAAGGGCATGTTCGCCCTCCTGTCCGTCGTCGCCGAGGCTCCTTTGGTGATTCCTAACTGGGCCTGGGCGGCCTTCCTCGGCTTCGTCGGCCTCATGCTCGCCCTCGATCTCGGCGTCTTCAAGAAGAAGGCCGACCAGGCGCCGAGCTTCAAGGAGGCCGTCGCTTGGTGCGTGGTCTGGGTTTCGCTGGCCGTCGGGTTCGCCTTCCTGCTCTCCGCCTGGCGCGGACCGGAGGACGCCGAGCTCTTCGCCGCCGGCTATGTGCTGGAGCTGGCGCTGTCCGTCGACAACCTCTTCATCTTCATCCTGGTCTTCGCGCACTTCAGCATCCCTCCGCACCTCCAGCATCGCGTCCTCTTCTGGGGCATCCTCGGCGCCGTGGCCATGCGCGCGGTCTTCATCATCGCCGGCATCGCCGCGGTCGATCGCTTCATCATCCTGTTGCCGATCTTCGGGGCCTTCTTGCTCTTCACCGGCGTCAAGATGGCCTTCTCGCATGACGAGTCCGAGGGCAAGGGGGTCGACGAGAATTTCGTCGTCCGGATGACGAAGAAATTCCTGCCCGTGACCAACCGCCTGCACGGGGAGGCCTTCATCGCCCGCGAGGATGGGCGCCGCGTCTTCACGCCGCTCTTCGTGGTGCTGCTCGTCATCGAGAGCACCGACCTGCTCTTCGCCATCGACTCGATCCCCGCCGTGCTCGGCATCCTTCCGGTCCAGATGCCCATCGAGGAAAAGCGTTTCATCGCCTTCACATCGAATATCTTCGCCATCATGGGCCTGCGCTCGATGTACTTCGCCATCTCGGGCTTCATGCATCTCTTCCGCTTCCTGAAGCCGGCCTTGTCCTTCATCCTGGTCTTCATCGGCCTCAAGATGATCCTGCCGTGGGCCGCCACGCTGGGTCAGCCTGAAGGGCAGTTCGCCGGCTGGGCGAAGGCGCTCGTGCATGAAGGCCGGGTGCACATCCCCACCTCGGTCTCCCTCTCGATCATCGGTTTCGTCCTGGCCCTCGCGGTGGCTCTCTCGGTCGCGTTTCCGAAGAAGAAATAGGAAAGATTTGGTGTTTCCACCAGCGGGGCTCGTCGCCACGCTGGTGGGGTGTTCCGAGGCCGCTATCAGCTCTACCTGCCCTACCTCAAGGGAAGCCGTACGCTCCTCGTCCTTTCGTTGCTGGCGGCGGTCGTCTTTTCGGCCGCCAACGCCTTCGGTCTGCCCTTCCTGGTAGGCAAGGTGCTTCCGGCGGTCTTCGGCGATGCCGCGGCGCGGGCCGCCCCGCTCGTGACCTGGCCGAAGTGGCTTGGCGGCCAGCCGGCGTTCTATCTGCCGAAGGGCTACGAGATGGCCTTCGCCGTCGCATTTCTTCCGGCGGTAATGCTGATCCGCGGCCTGGGCGAGTTCTTCTCGACCTATCTCCTTAACCTGGCCGGACTCCGCGTCATCGAGGCCGTCCGACGCGACGTTTTCGCGAAGCTGCAGCAGCTGCACCTCGGCTTCTTCGGGCGCCTTTCGATCGGCGACCTGCTTTCTCGTCTGATCGCCGACGCCAATTCGGTCCGGCTGGTGCTGGTCGACGTGTCCAACGACCTCATCGTGCAGCCGTTGTCGATGCTCTTCGCCCTGGGTTATGTGGTGATGATCTGCTTCTCGCATGACTCCGGCTACTGGTTCCTCGCCTGCCTCCTCGTGGTCCCGGCCTCGGTGCTGGTCGTCCGCGGCGTCGCCGTGCGCATCCAGCGTCGGACCCGCCAAGGCATGGAGTCCGCCTCCGACCTGAACAGCATCGCGGTGGAGAACCTGCAGTCGGCCCGCGAGGTCCGCGCCTACGGGTTGCAGGAGCGCGAGGCGAAACGCTTCAACCACGCCAGCCAGGAAGGCCTCCGGATCCAGGGCAAGCTGATCCGCTACGAGAAGGCCCTCTCGCCGCTCGTCGAGGTCACCGCCGCCGTCGGCATCGCCGCCGCCATCGCCGTGGGCGCCATGAACGGCTTCACGATGAGCGAGCTCATCTCGCTGATCGTCGCGTTCTATTTCGCCTACGGGCCCATCAAGCGGCTCGGCAACGTGAGCAGCCGCCTCAGCATGGCGGCGCCGGGCCTCGTCCGCCTCGAGGAGATCATCCTCGCGCCCGTCGAGGTCGCCGACGTCGCCGACGCGCGCCCGCTCGACCGCGTGCGCGGAGACCTCGAGATGAAAGGCGTCTCCTTCCGTTATGGCGCCGACCCGGTGCTGTGCGACGTCACCCTGCGGATCCCCGCCGGCCAGTCCGTGGCCCTCGTCGGTCCGAGCGGCGCCGGCAAGAGCACCTTCGTCAACCTGGTCCCCCGTTTCTTCGACCCGCAGCAAGGCGCGATCCTCGTCGACGGGCATGACCTGCGTCAGGTCCGCCAGGCGGACCTGCGCGCGAACATCGCCTTGGTCTCGCAGGAGCCGGTGCTCTTCAACGAATCCATCCTCGAGAACATCCGGCTCGGCCGCCCCGCCGCCACCGACGCGGAGGTCCGCGCGGCCGCCCGTCAGGCCGGCGCGCTCGAGTTCATCGAAGCCCAGCCCGAAGGCTTCCTGACCAAGGTCGGCGAACGCGGCGGCCGCCTCTCCGGCGGCCAGCGCCAGCGCATCTCCATCGCCCGCGCTTTCCTCAAGGACGCCCCCGTCCTGATCCTCGACGAGGCCACCTCCGCGCTCGATACCGACACCGAGCGCAGCATCCAGCAGTCGCTCGCGCTCCTGATGAAGGGGCGGACGACGCTCATCGTGGCGCATCGCTTCAGCACCATCCGCGACGTCGACCGCGTGCTGGTCTTCGAGGGCGGGCGGATCGTCGCCGACGGTTCCCGCGAGCAGGTCTACGCTTCGTCCGAGCTGTTCCGCCGCCTCTGGGACAACCAGTCCAAGAACCTCGTCTGAGATGCGGCTGCTCGTCGTCAAGTTCACCGGACTGCGCGGCGCGTTGGCCGCGACGGCGGGCTTGCGCACGATCCGAGAACGCCATCCCGGCGCGCAGGTGACCTTCGTCACTTCGCCCGGTTCCGAGCCCGCGCTCGAAGGCTGTCCCGCCGTCGTCGAGACCATCGGCTTCGGTCCGGAGGGTTCTCGTCTGGCGCTTATCTCGCGGCTTCGTCGGCAGCGCTTCGACGTCGCCATCGCGCTGGGCGGTCATGGGTCGGCGAACCGTCTGGTGGCCCTGAGCGGCGCCGCCGTGCGGGCCTGCGGAGGGCATGCGCCGTTCTTCCTTCGTCCCCTCATGCATCAGCAGGTCTTCGGCGCCGTCGTCGATCCGCACGAGGCCGCCCGCGACCACGAAGTCATGTCGCGCGTCCTCGGTTTCCATGCCGAGACCCCGGCGATGTGGTTCGCCCCTTCGCGCATGCAGGAGCATGGGATGATGCTCGAGGAGGGCCGCTTCGCGGTCATCCATCCGGGCGCCACCCGTCCGGAGCGCATCCTGGAGATCGACAAATGGGCCGCCGTCGCCCGCGAGCTGGTCGCCTCGCGCGCGGTCGAGCGCATCGTCGTCTCGGCCGGCCCCGGCGGCGCCGAACGCATCATGGCCGAAGCGCTCTGCGGTCTGATCGGTCCCGTGGCGATGTCGACCGGCGGCCGTCTGCGCTTCGCCCAGCTCGCCCGGCTGATCAAGGAGGCCCGTCTTTTCCTGGGCGCCGATTCCTCGGTCCTGCAGCTGGCCGCCGCGGTCGGCACGCCGGTCGTCGGCGTCTTCGGTCCGTCCGACTACGCCCGGGCCCGGCCGTGGGGCGCGGTGCATCGCGTCGTCCGCGTCGACACGACGATGTTCGAGGGCGAGCCGCGGGCCGACTATCTGGCGCGCATGGATCGGGCCTTGGCCCGGATCACCGCCCAGCAGGTCACGCAGGCCGCCGAGGAGCTGCTCCGCATCACGACGCCCTGAGGGCGTCGCTTGACCTGTCGGCGACTTCTGCGACCTTAGCCCCGTGTCCAGCTCCCCCGCCCATTACGACGCCGTCATCATCGGCGCCGGCATGTCCGGCCTCGCCGCCGCGGTGCGGCTCGGGATGTTCGGACGCAAGGTCCTGGTGCTCGAACGTCATAACGCCGCCGGCGGACTCAATTCCTTCTACGCGCGCGGCAAGCGCAAGTACGACGTCGGCCTGCATGCGCTGACGAACTGGGTGCCCGAGGGCGCCAAGGGCGCTCCGCTCGTCAAGCTCATGCGCCAGCTGCGTATCCGCCGCGAAGAGCTCGACCTTTGCCCGCAGCTCGGCTCCCGCGTGACGATGGCCGGGAAGAACCTGCGTCTGAACAACGATTACGATTCCTTGCTGGCCGACGTCGCCCGCGAGTTCCCGAAGTCCGTCGACAGGTTCGTCGCGCTCGACGCCTGGATCGCCGGCCTGGACGAGGCCGCCCTCGAAGCCCATGGCGGTTCGGCCCGCGCGCTGCTCGATGAGCGCCTCGGCGACCCGTTGCTCCGCGACATGCTGCTCCTGCCGACCTGCTTCTACGGCAGCGCGCTCGAGGACGACATCGAAGTCTCCCAGTTCGCCGTCATGTGGCGCTCGCTTTTCCGCGAAGGTTTCGCCCGTCCGTTCATCGGCGTCCGCCAGGTCATCCGGCTGCTCACCGACCGTTGCCGCGAGCATGGCGTGGAGCGACGCATGAAGTGCGGCGTGAAGAAGATCGAAGTGCGCGCCGGCCGCGCCGCCGCGCTGGTGCTTGACGACGGGTCCGAAGTCACCGCGGAGGCCGTCTATTCGTCGGCCGGAGCGGTCGAGACCATGCGTCTGCGTTCCGACGTCGCGCCCGCGGCCGGCGCGGAGGCCGTCGGCCGTCTCGGTTATGCCGAGACCATCGCGACCTATGAGCCCCGGGCGTTCGACGGGTTCGGCTGGAAAGATACCATCGTCTTCTTCTGTGACGACGGGCGTTTCAGCTACCGCTCGCCGAAGGAGCTGGTCGATCCTCGTTCCGGCGTGATCTGCATCCCGAACAATTATCAATACGGCCCGGGCAGGGCCTTGGACGAAGGCTGGCTGCGCGTCACCGCCCTGGCGAACCATGATGCGTGGAGCGCGTTGCCCGAGGACGAGTACCAGGCGCGGAAGCACGAATGGTGCGGCCGCCTGAACCGCGTCGCCCGGACCCATCTGCCCGCCGTGGCCGACGCGGCCCACGATGCCGCCCTGACCTCGACCGACGTCTTCACGCCGCGCACCGTGCGCAAGTTCACCGGCCATCTCAACGGGGCGATCTACGGCTCCACCGTGAAACGGCGCGACGGCCGGACCGACCTCGAGAACCTCTTCCTCATCGGGACCGACCAGGGGTTCCTGGGGGTCACCGGGGCAATGTTGTCTGGCATTTCCATGGCCAATCTGCACGGTCTGAAGGCGTAACCCCGCCTTCATGAGCACCCCTGATTTCCCGGTCGCGCAACGCCCCCTCTGGAAGGATCTCCTGCATCCTGCCGTCATCGTCGGCGCCCTCGGCTACTTCGTCGACATCTACGACCTGACGCTGTTCATGACGGTGCGCGAGCAAAGCCTCCGCGACCTCGGCCTCGAGCATCTCATCAAGGGCGGCCAGTGGTACCACGACCTCATGTCCTGGCAGATGGCGGGCATGCTGCTCGGCGGCATCTTCTTCGGCATCCTCGGCGATAAGATGGGCCGTCTCACGACGTTGTTCGGATCGATCCTGCTCTACTCCCTGGCCAACATCGCGAACGGCTTCGCCCAGAGTTTCGAATCTTATGCGACCTGGCGTTTCATCGCCGGCATCGGCCTGGCGGGCGAGCTTGGCGGCTGCATCGCGCTCGTGTCCGAATCGTTGTCCAAGGAGCGGCGTGGCTACGGCACCGCCCTCGTCGCCACCGTCGGCGTCTTCGGCGCGGTCGTGGCCGGCCTGATGGCCGAAGTCGTCACCTGGCGCACCAACTTCTTCATCGGCGGCGGCCTCGGCCTGGCCCTGCTGGCCATGCGCGTCGGCGTGCATGAATCCGGGATGTTCCATCACGCGAAGGCGACGGAGTCGGTCGGCTCGGTCGCCCGGGGCAACTTCTTCGCGTTGTTCACCAGCCGTGACCGGTTCGCTCGCTATGCGCGCTGTATCCTGATCGGCCTGCCGACGTGGTTCATGATCGGCATCCTCGTCCAGCGCGCCGGCTCCCATTTCGCTCCGGCCATGGGCGTCGACGGCGCGATCCTCTCCAGCCGGGCGGTGGCGCTCTTCTACCTCGGCCTCACCTTCGGCGACTTCGGCAGCGGCTTCGGCAGCCAGCTGATCAAGTCCCGTCGCAAGACGGTCTTCGCATTCCTGGTCTTCAGCGCGGTGTGCGTGGGCGTCTACCTGCTCGGCACCAAGGGGTGGAGCGCGACCAGTTTCTACGGGCTGATCTTCCTGCTCGGCCTCGGCATGGGTTACTGGGCCATCTTCGTCACGATCGCCGCCGAGCAGTTCGGCACGAATCTCCGCGCCACCGTCGCGACCACCGTGCCGAACTTCGCCCGCGGCTCGCTCGTGCTGCTTACCTTTGGCTTCACGTGGCTCACAGGCACCAAGGAACAGCCTTGGCTCAGCGCCCCGCAGGCTGCCGGCGTCCTCGCGCTCATCTGCTTCGGCGCGGCCTTCCTCGCCTTGTGGAAGATGGAGGAGACCTACGGCAAGGACCTGGACTACCAGGAGCAGAAGTAAGCGTTACTTCTTCGCCGGCGCCGGCAGGTCGGCCACGCAGCGGAAGCCGACGTGGTTGGTCGACGTCAGCGTGTCCAGGCCCTGGCGGGAGGTGGCCCGGTAACGGAAGCAGTAGCCTTCGTCGCACAGCCAGGAGCCGCCGCGGATCACGTGCTGGCCGTAGCCGGTCCTCTCGGGGTCGTGGCCGATGGCGGGCCCGACGGGGCCGTCCTTCGGCGAGACTTTGTAGTACTCGAGACCGTACCAGTCTTCGCACATCTCCCAGACGTTGCCGGCCATGTCGAAGAGCCCGTAGCCGTTGGCGGGGAATGATCTCACCGGCGCCACGTAGGTGAAGCCGTCGACGCCGTTGTCGCGTTCCGGGAACTTGCCCTGCCAGTGGTTGCACATGATCTTGCCGCCGGGGCGTTCCTCGTCGCCCCAGACATAGGGCTTGTCCTTGAGGCCGCCGCGGGCGGCGAACTCCCACTCAGCCTCGGTCGGCAGGCGTTTGCCGGCCCACTTGGCGTACGCCTGCACGTCCTTGTAGGTGAGGCAGAGCACGGGATGATTCATCCGTTCCTTGATGGAAGAGCTGGGGCCTTCGGGCTGACGCCAGTTGGCGCCGGCGGTGAAGTTCCACCAGGGCAGGTTGGTGCCGCCGCACTGGAAGGGGTTCACGCCGGAGACTTTCTTGAAGAGCAAGGAGCCGCCTTTGAGCATTTCCGGCGGGGCGTCGGGGAACTGGCGCGGGTCGAGGTCTTTCTCGGCGTCGGTCACGTACCCGGTCGCATCGACGAAGGCCTGGAACTGGGCGTTCGTGACTTCGGTGACGTCCATCCAGAAGCCTTTGACCACGACGGCGTGGCCGGGGGCTTCCTCCGCGTGCTTCTCGTCGGCCTTAGTGTCCCCCATGGTGAATTCGCCGCCCGGAATCCAGACCATGCCGGCGGGGGTCTGGGCAGCTGAAGCCGGGGTGGCGGCGGGAGTCTGGCGTACGGCCAGCATGACGAAGGGTGTCACGATCAGGATGGCGGCGGTCAGGACGATCCATCTCTTCGCCTTGGAGGCTTGCTGCTGGCTGTCGCTGGTTTCTCTCATGGGGTTGGTCTTTTTCTAGGCTTGGCCCGACCGAGGGCGAACCTTTTGCGGGGGCGGCACGGATATCGCCTCGCCCAGCGGCCCTTTTTTACCTTATCCAGACGCAGCATGAGTTCGTCCCAAGAAGAAGTCCTCCAGATTTTCCGCGATTCCAAGGCCTTGCTGACCGGCCATTTCGTCCTGCGCTCCGGCCTGCATAGCGGCCATTTCTTCCAGTGCGCCCAGGTCTGCCAGCACATGGACAAGGTCACCCGGCTGATCGAACTGCTCCGGCCGAAGCTCGCGGCTCATCCTTGCGACACCGTCCTCGCCCCCGCGATGGGCGGACTCGTCGTCGGCCAGGAGATCGCCCGCCAGCTCGGCGTCCGTTTCGTCTTCGCCGAAAAGGAAAACGACAAGCTCGTCCTGCGCCGTAATTTCACCTTCCGTCCGGGTGAGCGCGTCATCGTCGCCGAAGACGTCGTCACCCGCGGCGGCCGCGCCCAGGAGTGCCTCGACATCCTCAAGGCGAACGGCGCCACGGCCGTGGCCGTCGCTTCGCTTGTCGACCGCTCCGCCGGCCAGACCAAGTTCAGCGTGCCGTTCGTCTCCTTGCTCGAGTTGAATTTCCCCACCTACGCGGCGGACGCCGTCCCGGCGGACCTCGCGAAGATTCCGGCCACCAAGCCGGGTTCGTAAGGGCCGGCGGGGCAGGGTGCTCCCATTGTCGGCAAATGAGCCTGAAAACCCCTGATTAAGGCTTTCGGCCTGCCTTGTGCCTTGCACACAGGCGGTCCGTTCCCTACGCCAAACCACTCACTTTCCATGGATCGCAAGAACTTCTTCCTGGGTATGGCCTGCATCGTCGGCGCCTTCGCCCTTTTCTTCCTGACCAAGCCCGCTCCGCAGCCGGCCGCCGCCGTTCAGGCCCCCCAGGTCGCGACTGCTCCGGCCGCCCAGGCCACGCCTCCTGCGATCTCCGCCAAGGCCAACACTTCTTTGGCGCCCTCCGCCCAGGCCGCCAAGCCGGTCGACCGTGCCGACGCCAAGAGCTTCGTCATCGAGAACGAGCACATCAAGGTCACGCTTTCCAGCCGCGGCGGCGCGATCTCGAAGATCGAGCTCAAGAAGGAGTTCGCCGATGTCACGAAGAAGAGCATCGTGACCTTCAACTCCGGCAACGATGAATCGGCGCTGGCTCTCGCGGTCAAGAACGCCGCCAGCGGCAAATTGGAAGCGGTCCTTTCCGAATTCACGGTGCAGCCTGGTGCTTCCGCCAGCTCGATCACGCTGGTCGGTTCGCTCGATGGCGCCCGCGTCGAGCGTACCTTCTCCTTCGTCGCCCCCAAGGCGGGCGAGACCGCCGAGGGTTATTCCCTCCGTTTCGCCACCAAGGTCATCCCCGTCGCCGGCAAGCCGGCTCCGTCCATCTGGGTCTCGACCGGTTGCTGGCAGCCGACCGAAGGCGATTCCGCCAACCAGTTCCTCTCCGTGCTCGCTTACGACGGCGAAGACCTGACGCGCGTCGGCCTCGACGTCTTCACCGATTCCAGCGGCTTCTTCGGCCTCGGCGCGCACAAGGCCCAGACCGAGCATCCGGTGGCTTCCGTCGCCAAGCCGCTCCTCTGGGTCGCTTCCGGCAATCAGTTCTTCGCTTCGATCCTGCATCCCGCCGACGCCGCCGCCCGCGGCACGCGCACCGAAGTCATGGTCCTGCCCGTGACGTTCGAGCCCGGTAAGCGCAGCCTGCACGCCTTCGCCTCCTGGGAGACGCTCCCGGCGGCCGATCTTTCCCGCACGCTGGAAGGCGATTTCTTCGTCGGCCCCAAGGAATACGCCCGCGTCGCCGCGTTGCCCGACGGTCAGGTCGCCGTGCTGCAGTTCTCGAAGCTGCTCGGCTTCATTTCCTTCGGAGCCATCTGCAAGCTGCTCCTCGCCATCCTTGGCGGCGTCCACTGGCTCCTCGCCTGGAGCGGTGCGTGGTCGTGGGGTTGGGCCATCGTGCTGCTGACCTGCCTCATCAAGCTCGTCACCTGGCCGCTGACCTCGATCCAGATGAAGGCCGCGAAGAAGATGCAGAAGTTCGCGAAGCCGATGCAGGACATCCGCGAGAAGCATAAGGACAATCCGGAGAAGATGCAGAAGGAGCTCATGAAGCTCTACACCGAGAACAAGATCAACCCGTTCGCCGGCTGCCTGCCCATCCTCATCCAGATGCCGATCTTCTTCGGCCTCTACACCGCCTTCCAGACCACCGTCGAGCTGCGCCTCCACTCGTTCCTCTGGATCCATGACCTTTCGGCGCCCGACACGATCTTCCAGGTCGGCGGTTTCCCGGTGAACCTGCTCCCGATCCTCATGGGCCTCTCCATGTGGCAGTCGATGCGCATGACGCCGAGCCCTTCGACCGACGGCTCGCAGAAGACGATCTTCCTCATGATGACGCTGCTCTTCCCGGTCATCTGTTACCCGATGCCGGCCGCGCTGACGCTGTACATGACGATCCAGAACCTGTTGACCATCCTGCAGACCTGGCTTACCAAGGACGAACCCGACGTCGTGGTGATCGAACCCGCGCCGAAGAAGGTCAAAGGCTGATTTTCCAACCCCCATCCCATCATGTCTGGTCATAGCAAATGGCACACGACGAAGCGGCATAAGGCCGTGATTGACGCCAAGCGCGGCAAGATCTTCTCGGTGCTCGCCAAGGAGATCACCCTCGCGGCGCGCGCCGGCGGCGGCAACCCCGAGTCCAACGCCCGTCTGCGCACGCTGATGGACAAGGCCCGTGCCTCCAACATGCCGTCGGACAACATCAAGCGCGCGGTCCAGAAGGGCACCGGCGAGATCCCCGGCGTGGTCTACGAGGAGATCGTCTACGAAGGCTACGCCCCCGGCGGCGTCGGCCTCATCGTCGAAGTCACCACCGACAACAAGAACCGCGCCGCGGCCGAAGTCCGTCAGGCCTTCAACGACAACGGCGGCAACATGGCCCAGACCGGCGCCGTGTCGCACAGCTTCCAGAAGAAGGGTCAGTTCCTCATCGGCGCCTCCCAGATCGGCGAAGACGCCCTCATGGAACTCGTCCTCGAGGCGGGCGCGGAAGACGTCGTGAACAACGGCGACCACTTCGAGGTGCTTTCCCCGATCTCGGCCTTCGACTCCATCTCCAAGGCCCTGCAGGAGAAGTCCATCAAGCCCGAGTCGGCCGAACTGGCCTATATCTCGAGCATTCCCGTGCCGGTCAGCGACGCCGCCGTCGCCAAGCAGGTGCTGGAACTCATCGACGCCCTCGAGGCCTTGGACGACGTGAAGGCCGTCCACGGCAACCAGGAGATCGACGAGAAGCTGATGTCCTGAGCCGGGCGGATTTCCGCCCATGCTTTACGGCTTCACTGTCCGGCTGGTCCGGGTAGTGTGGCCTCGTGTCCGCTCCTCGTCGCCAGTCCGGCAGTGCTTCCTCCGGGGTCCGGACCGCGGCGCGTGCCGTCATCCTCCGCGGTGGCGACATCCTGGCCGTACGCATCCGGACGGAAGAAGGGGAGTTCCTCGTGCTGCCGGGCGGCGGCCAGAATCACGGCGAGACGTTGCGCGACACCGTACGCCGCGAAGTCCTGGAAGAGCTCGGTCTCAACGTCGTCCCGCAAGGCCTGCTGTACCTCCGCGAATACGTCGGCAAGAACCACGCCATGCACCGGATCCATGGCCACTTCCATCAGGTCGAAGCGGTCTTCCATTGCCTGTGCGCCGACCTTTCCCCCATCGGGGAGGGGCGGGAGCGCGATCGCCGGCAGGTCGGATTCGAGTGGCTGCCGTTGGCCCGGCTGGCGGATTACCCCCTTTCTCCCAAGGGCTTGGGGGAGGTCATCGCCAAGGCCCTGCAGGACGGGTCCGCGACCTATCTCGGGGACGTGCATTGAAGGCTTGCCAGAGGGCGGTCGGCTCCCTTTGTTCACTTTCCTCTTTCTTGGGGTTATAGCTCAGTTGGTTAGAGCGCCTGATTGACATTCAGGAGGTCGATGGTTCAAGTCCATCTAACCCCACCACTTCGCAGCCCCGGCCTGGAA
>Ga0222712_10004506_pt1 | contig 14544 bp, 12 predicted proteins | sample C33_657DmetaG_FD_165043 | JGI IMG/M metagenome (GOLD analysis project Ga0222712, IMG submission 165043) | Estuarine water microbial communities from San Francisco Bay, California, United States - C33_657D | ecosystem: Environmental > Aquatic > Marine > Unclassified | place: USA: California... | reverse complement strand
CCCTTCATCGCAGCATCAACCGAACGACGATCGCGAACATCTCCAATAAAGAATTTTATTTTAGAATTTTGAAGGGAAATACGCATGTCTTCTTGTTTTTTTTCGTCCCGACTGAAAATTCTAATTTCTTTGATATCTGAATCAAGAAATCTTTTTAAAACCATATTACCAAAAGAACCTGTACCCCCTGTTATAAGAAGCGTTTTGTTATAAAAAATTGACATATGTATAAAATTGATTAATTAATTTTCGAATTGTGTAAATCTGACATAAAAGTAAATCCTAATTTCCTGCCTATGCTTTTCAAGAAATTTCTTCCAAAGTATATTTTTGAAAAGTAACGTTTTAACTCATGCATGAATACTTCTTTTTTACTCATTACTTTTCGGTTTCCTATATGAATATTAAATCCTTTTTTTTGCATGAATTTAATGGATTTAGGATAATATTTTCCTTGTATGACCATAGGGCACATTGAAACCAATAAACGTGAATCAAAAACACAAATCTTGCTTTTATACCTTTCCGGATGCTTGGCATCATCATTCCTATCCAATTCAAATTTCCAAGCAGAATAATCCTCATTACCTAAAAGTTCCAGAAAAAAATCTTTTTTCCATATAGCAATAGATGTGTCAACCCAATAATCTCTCGTTTTAGGAATATCATACAAATAATTTTTCTTATAATTTACCCATTTATAATAATCTTCCTTATCAGTTATATCTAACTGGTAATAATCAATCTTTTCAGATTCTACATAAGACAAAACGTCCCGAATTTTTTCATTGTCGATTTTATCACATATAAAATAATCATCTAGAAAAGTCATTACATAGGGGGTTTTTAGATTTTCCAAAGTTACTCGAACACGTGCACTCCAATCACCATCTCCACCATTCAAAACAGTTACCCCCTTTTTGTCAAATTGTTTTTTATTATTAACCAGGTAACATTCATAAGGAATATCTTTCCAATAATATTCCATAGAATTAAAAAATCCTTCCCACAAATCACTATAAGCGTCGCATGAAAATACTAATATTGACAATTTATGTTTATCCATAATTTTACATTTTTAAAATATCAGATTAGATACTTTCTAAAAATATCTACATATAACTTCTCCTCTGAACCCCAATTATATTCCAACAAAACTGCTTTTCGACCATTTTGACCCATTTCATAAGCCTTGTCTGGATTATTAAGAAGAAACGAAATTGCATTTTTTATTTGAACCACATTTCCCGGCTCCACAAAAAAACCACATTTGTGCTTATAAATAATCTCTTTCCAAAGAACATAATCAGTGCATATAAAAGGAATACCAGCTTCCATATATTCGAATATTTTGTTGGTGCCAAAACTGCCAAGCTTATTTCCAAGGTTAAGTTTGTAATCATAAACGACTAAGCCCAATACTGTTTTGTTATAGAAAGGCCTCATTTGTGAATAGGGAATTAGCCCAAAAAATTTCACACGGTTAAATACTTTATGCACAGATAGTCTTTTTAAATGTGAATCTCCGATTTGGCCTACTATTTCATAATTAACCTCTGGAATAGCAAGCATAGCATCTAAGATTGCTTCTTGATTGCTATATTCATAAACAGTTCCAGAGTAACACATGATTTTATTTCTTTTAAGATAATTATCCAGGGTTACTTCTTCGGAGATATTAATAATTGGACAATTAGTAACAAGGGTTACATTATCATTTATGGACTTTAGCTGTTTCACAACATGCGAATGTGGACTAATGATTTCGTGGTATTTTGCCAGCGATTTATTCATGAATACATCTACTACACGGGAAGTAAACTTCCGCATAAAAAAAGGTATCCATTCCTTTTCAAGAATATGACGGGGAAGATCCTCATGAGCATCATAAATAACTATTTTGCCTAATCGCTTTAGTGCAAGCCCTAATGAAAGTAGCTCTGGTGAATGCAACTGATAAATATCAGCGTCAATGTCAACAGCTTTTTTGTAGAACTGATACTTTGCAAACAGGAGCGTCTTTATCCTATTGGCCCAGAAAGTATCACAACTGTATACTTTTATGTCATTAAGAACTTCTTCAGGCTTTCCATCGTTTGTCAGAAGACAAACATCAAATCCCGCATTCTTCAGACTTACACACTGTCGTTGAAATATTCTTGCATTATCTCTAATATATCCGCTAATTACATGGCAAACTCGAGTCATAATTAATTCTGTTAATACTTGGTAGGTGGTTTAAAATTGGGGGCTATTAGACTTATGTGCTACTTTTACTCATTTCAATATCACCATTTATCATTTGAGGTCTAAAGGAGTAACTAAAAACATACGCCATTGAAAACCAAAAAAAACTTTCATTTAAATAAATACTTGTGAAAAGAAGTAAAATGAATGAATAAATTACAAAAATTAGTATCAAATTATTTTTTGAATCATGTTTTAATATTTTTTTAAGTTTCTTGAAAAAAGAGTAGATGAAGAAAATGAATAACATCATAAAAAAGAATCCACCTTGTAATAAAATATCTAGAAAAATATTATGAGAATATCCAATTGATTGCATCAATTTAAAAATTCCAGTACCAAAAAACATGTTCTCATAAAATAAATCAAGTGCTTGCATATAAAATAGATCACGATTAGAAGTGCCACTCATATCAATACCTGAGCTATTAATATATGCAAAAATCCTACCAATACTGTCCTCAAATCTCTCACCTAGACTGTAAACTAAAAAGTAATACATAAAATAAATTGATACAATTATTGGTATGAATTTCAATAGACTTTTTTTCTTGTACTCCCTCAAAATAAATATAACACTAGATATTAGTATTACTAAAAAAGCCCCTCTTCCACTAGCAAGTATTGCTGTAAAAAATAATACCATAAGTGATACTAGTATTGTAAGTTTAAAATACCAGCTTTTCTTAGTTTTTATTGAATCAATAAATGTAATCAAACCTACCATGTATACAAAAGAAATCACATACGAAAGTGCCTGTGTATTTCCTCCTGCAAATACACCACCTAATTTCCAAAGAGTTGTTGAAATTAATTCAGGTATTAGCCTTATCGATCCTAATGTTACAATAATAAAAACAAAAAATAAAACCCTATACAGACGGTCTATAGATTGAGACTTAGCTAAATCAAGGCCCATTAAAATTACTGGAAAAACAATTGATATGAATGTTAAATAAGTCCGAAAAGCAAAATCATTTTTAGGGTTTTCAATTAGATAAATCATAGTAATAATCAATGGAAGAGTTAAAAACATTAAATTTATTCTACTTATAAACTTTTGCTTTAACAAACTATACAATCCAAGAACGCAACTTATCAATGAAAGTATGGCATACCCATAAATATAATTCGAATTATTCTCAGACCCTTCAAATTTCAAACCCAATATAGAATATATAGAGAAGAATAAAAAACTATAAGTAAGAGTTAATCCGTAAATCCAATATTTAATTTTATTAAGCAATTTGCTTTTCTTTAAGTAAATCAAAGTCTATTATTTATAAAAAATATTTCCAAATTTTTCAATATGGATCACATTAAAGTTGAAATTAATAATCTATTTTTTTGATAAAGGTCTACAAATAATCATTTGAAACTTCATAAATTATTGTCGAAGTTGTTCAGATTATCCTTAATAAAAAACCAACAATCATCTGTCTTCAAAACTAAAGAATTTTAATCCAAGAGTTTTTTTTCTTATGAAATAGTGTTTTGTCTTTTAAAACTAAAATAAGATTTGACTTATCGCAAATTAACCTTAAACGACTTCATTATTTTCGACTAAAGCTTCTTTTAACGCGGTAATATATCCTTTACCAAATCTAAGATCAGGTTCCATATAATTTCCTTCCGCCCATTCGTTCCATGATTTCAAAAATATTACTTTATTATTATCTTTCTTATTTTTTATCAGATTTAAAATTCTCTTTACGTGTTTTTTGAAAAGAGTTGGGGTTGAATTCAGTAGGACTTGACCTTCGATATTAATTCGCGGAGTTGTATCCCAATTTGGATAAATTGTAGGAAACACCCTCTCTTCTTTTATAATTTCATTTTCCCACTTATACATAGCTCTCGAATAAGAAACAACTCCTAAGGGTCTATTTAATATCCATGATAATAACCGATGGTATCGCGATTGATTAAATGAACTGCCAAGTAAATGCAGATTGATAGCATCAAATTTATGTATTGTTAGATCATTAATGGTTTCTGATTTAGTAACATGAGCTATAAAATAGAAACCTGACAATCCATTTTCATTTGCAAGGTCTTGCCATCTATCTATGAAAAAATTTAAATCTGGAATGACTTCGTAATTATAAATAACAAAAACAAGCTTATCATCTATCCTAAAATATCTTTTGTCTTTAAAGGTTGGAAGCATAGTATAGAAATGATTATCTACATCTTCTCTCCCGGGATAAGTTTGTGTTATAATAATTTCTCTGGATAATCTAGACACTTCACTATCCCAGTTTTTTCTTTGCCATGTATGGTTTGCCCAAGCTATACAAAAAGGAAAGTCTGGATTCCCTGTTGCTATAACATCTTGTAATGGTTTCTCCAATAATTGTTTACCGTCTCCGAACCAATAGTGCCAATAACAAAAAGCTGAAATGCCCGCTTCTCTCGCTAAAAGAGCCTGAGCTTCTTTTGTTTCAGGCAATCTTAAATCATAAAATCCTAAATCAGCTGGTACGTGAGGCTGATGATGGTTTTTAAATAATGGTTTTGCTTTTGCAACATTCGTCCATTCAGTAAACCCTTTTCCATGCCACTTGTCATTTATTGGAATCGGATGAAACTGCGGTAAATAAAAAGCTATTATTTTCTCTTTTATTCTGTCCATTTTAATTATTTATCAATTAATTTAATTATTTTAGCAGGGATTCCACCAACAACACAATTAGCGGGTATATCTTTGGTGACCACTGCATTTGCACCAATAATAGCATTTTTTCCAATTCGTACATTAGGTAAAATTGTTACTTTATCTCCAATCCACACACCATCTTCAATAATAACAGGCCCTTCTGAATATACTTGTCTCGAAGAAGGAGGAATTGACAACATATCAAATGAATTATCACCATGTGAATTATCTGTAATTGTAATCATTTTACCGGTGAGAACATTATTGCCTATTTCAATTCTGTTGATTGCTGTAATGTGACTGCCATCTCCAATTGAGACATTATTTCTAATTATAATTTGTGGTATAAAATTTGCAGTACCAAGTCTATCCCATGCCGTAAGACATGAGTTATTTCCAATAGTACATTTTTCGCCGATTGAAATGTATTTACCACCTACTAAATTATTAAAAGAATATATCTGTGATCCTTTGCCGAATGATTTAAATTCTCTGGATATCCATGCTGAATAAAGAAATATACGTGCTATCTTAATCCATGAACTTATTTTATGGGTGTATATTAAGGACCATAATTTCCCAATAATCAACATCATGTTTATTGCCTGTTTCTTCATCATTTTTTTTCAGAATGAGATTTTACTTTTTGTTTGAACTCAAATTTTAATACGGTATTTAATTATTCTAAAAATAAACAATAGACAATATTGTATAAACGGTATGAAAAATGTATATTTTAGCAATAATACTAAACACCTATAGTTGAATGAAATTATAATCTATATTATATCACATATAAAATTAAAGTCTTAGAAACTAATAGAGCTTCTAAATAAGTAGCTCAATTATAGCTAGGTATAAATATTAAAAGAATTGGTTTATGAATTATGCAATTCCCTTTTATTCGTTTCGAAAATAAAACAGGTCCAAATAAAGCTAATAATAATCAAAATCATATAACCGAATGTCATTCCAGTTAATCCAAAATATCTACCTAAAAACACAGTTGACAAAGAACATAATACCCCCATTGTAATACTCTGGACTAACATTGGTTCACGTTTATGGCATCTGAGATAAGTTGCTAATGCAGCGACAACATGATTTAAAAAGATTGGCAACATCATCATTAACATAGGTAGAAATGGCAAGAATCTATCCCCAATGACCTTCCCTCCAACAATTATATTGAAATATCGAATAAAAAAAATAAGCAACAATACTCCGATAAGACCAAATAGATTTATCAAAGAAGATTGCCATAAGGTTTTATTAAATAGACTATTTAGTTGAACATAGTTTTTCTGAGCGATTAAGCCTGAAAATATCGGCACTTTGGTTGTTATCCAACTCAATGTAAATCCCAAAATGGCATTCAAAACAGTGAGTGTCATCCCCATTTGCCCCGATACTACGGCCCCTTCGGTGGCGAACAATACTGGGTTAAAAAGCTGAAAGATAAAATAACCACTCACCCAGCTAAGAGCGATCTTCCACTGAAATGGAAATATCTCATACCTATAACTTACTCGCTCGGTTATCTTTGTAGAATAGATGTTGCTTAAAAGAGGAAAGAATTTTTTTAAGATGAAATAAATTAATATAATCACGCTAATTAATGTTGCAACACCCCCAACATAGAGTTTTAGCCCAAAAAATAGACCACTCCAAATTACCAGCATTGAAGCGACTTGTTGTATTAATCGTATTTTTGCTATTTCTTTAACCTTTCCTAGTCCCTCAATAAAAGCAATAAATGGCGATAGCATAAAAAATAAAGTTGTTCCTACGGAAAGTAACAACCATGGAAATAGCCAGCTTACCGGGGCTTCAGCTTTATAGAACTGGTTAAAAAAAACATACCCAGTCAAACTCAATATTATAAATAATCCAAATGCTAAAAAACCATACCACTTAATACAAAAGTGCAATAGTGATGCCATTCTAGAGCGAAATTTTTCGTCTCCATCATATTTATTCCCATCAAGAGTAAGCTGTGATGCTTCATAAGCAACATACTGTGTAATAATACCATTAAGACCGAGTTCAAAAAATACCTGTATAGCTAATATACTAGCAAAAGTGAAATAAAATCCTTGCTCTATACCTGTTAAATAACTCGCAACGAAAAGCGCCGAAACTATTCCACCTAGGCCCTGCAATATTCGTGAAAAACTGGTAAAAAGTATAGCTTCATCGATACCAATCTGCTTACCAATTTTTTTAATTAATTTCATGAATATGTCTCAAAAATATTTTTTTATTGCTTCTTGAGCAAAATATCTAGAACTTCTAGTTTATTGATAATAAAATTAGCTAAATCTTGCTATAAGTTTCAAATGCATTTAATAATAAAAGAAGAAATATATTTCATTTAAAGTTAAATTTAATTCATAATTTAAAGTAAAGGCGAGTAATTAACTTTGCTTTAGTTTTACAATTTTATAATAAGTTACATACCCACTTTCATCGTGATGAATCTTTTCTATCTTATAATTTTCAAACTCAGCGGATTTTATGCCCCACAAATCCTCTGATTTCAACCATAGTTTATTTTTAAGATAATTATCCATAGAAAAAGAATATTCATTGCTTGTAATTATTAAGGTGTATCCTCTTTTGATCAAAAGATCAAAAAAAATACCATTTTTTCGCGCTAAACTTGCTTCTGGATCTAGTATTGGACCAAGGCCTCCAATTGCTGGAATATTGGTTGAAAAAGCAATTATACCATCTTCAAATTCAACAAACTTGTTGTCCCCACTTTTTCTTATAAAATCAGAAATGTTTTCCCTACGCGAAAAAACATTAAATGCAATATCACCGAAACCTCCATTTAACTTATGATTAATAAATCCATTAAACAAAACGATAGAAATAAGTATATATATAAAAACGCCCCAATTCTTAACTAAGAAAAATAGTTTCTCTCTCTTTACCAATAACTCATCTAGTAAAAAACTCAACCATAGTATCAACAGAAAATTAGTGATAAAAATTGTCGTACCGAAATACCAAGATCCCTGACGCCCTAAGCTAACAAACAAGAGATTATATAAAGCCTTTATTATGATGCCGAAAGAAAGAGCTTCCAAAATCCCAAAATTATTAAACTTACCTTTTTTATAAGAACCAAATAAATAAATAAAAGCTATGAATAATGGTAATAACACTTGTAATATTCTCATTGAGTATTCAGAATACATTGAATAATTTACAGAAGAAGTATTTAATACATTAGGCACATCCCAAGAAAATACTGGTAAAAACAGTTTAATTCCCATTGAAATATTACTAAGCAGCGCAAACCCTGATTTTTCCCACCCACTTATTGGCATATAAATTCCAACGGTTATGCGATTATAGATTAGGTATGTAATAATTAAAACCGCTGAAGGTACAAAAAACAAAAAAATATATAGCTTTTGCCTCCCTTTAGATTTAAAAATGAGCAATAGAAAAAATGGTATAAAAAAGAAGATATCATCTAGGCGTGAAAGTACTAGCAGACCCATAAAAAAAACAGATAGAAATAAAAAGACAAAGCTTTTGTTTTTATAAGTATAAAAAAATAAAGCAAGGGAAAAAAACAATAAAGCAATAGCTGTTTCCATGCCATTAACATATGACCATGTAGCTAAATAATCAGGCGCTGTTATTGAAAGTACCAGTCCCATAATCCCAGGCCCAAAAACGGCAACTGCTAACCACTTGAATTTGAGATATTTTGAGCAGAATATAGCAAAAAAACCAGATGCTGAACTCAATATAAATAGATTTATATTGTAGATATTAGTCAAAAAATCTGATTTATTATTAATATCTATCAAATTAAATTTGTCTAAATAAAAGAGTGTAAATTCCCAAATAGGATGAAAGCCATTAGTGGGGTTGAGACCATCGTAACTAAAGAAATTTACTTGTTGTGAGTTTTTTATTAAGTTAAAATAGTAGAATGAATCATTAGCAAAGAATTTAAATGGAGCAATTCCAGGATAAATGTAATTAAATGTATATAAAGGGATAAATACCAATAAGAATACTGTTAAAAACAATCTAATATTGAAACTTTTATTCCACATTTGATTATATTTTAAATAATACGAATTAAAATTTTCCATGTTGTTAATTTTACAGAACATACTGAACTAACCAATATCTTTTAACCAAGCGTCTAAAAGAATACTTTCTTGCTCACCTACAAAACCTAATTCAATCAGTTTCTTATAGCAAAGAACCATATTAGAAGGAATATTATCTATACCATTTTTCAACTCCAACTCATTTAAGCATTTGATAATTTGGGAATTATTATTATATCCTGAAATTTCATCGCGAAAATCGTTCATTAAATTATGGTCATTTCGTTCTTGTCTTACCGTACTTTGATGAAATAAAATAGGCCAACCGCATGTCCACGAGATACGTTGAGCAACAAATGAACGCCAAATATCCGTCATTCTAAAACTACAATAAGAAGGCAAATATAAAAGCGGAAAAGCTTCCTTAAACCAAGTAGTATTCTGGCTGTTAAAAGGGCAAAATGAATTATTACCTAAAGCAACACTATTGGCTTTTTTGAATATGATTGGTAAAGGCAAAGTAAGTCTGTATATTGCATCTACATCTGGATTTTCATCTGCCAATCCTTGTTGTATCGGGCAGTCAATCAATAGCTGATTTTCTAAAGACGGCAATTTATCCTGAATATTTTCAAGCGCAAACCCTCTTGGCCAGATATGGGCTTCTGTAAAATATTTATATACATTTACCCAACCCTTGCTATTCAATAAGTGCGCGTTTACCCGTTTCGTTCGATTTTCCCAAAAGCCTTCCAAAGGCAGATTATCATCATCGGTTTCGATAATGATTTTTGCTCCTTTGGAAATGGCTATTAGATAACCCAGATTTTTACGTGAATAGTGTTTCACTGGTAAAATATTAGCTGATTCAAACTTTAGGGATAATTGTCTTTCTACAGAATAGAAATCACACCCAGGCAAATTAAATTCTTTAGGGCTTTTTGTATCACCAATCACAATAAATGGGATGTTATATTTTTTAGTTTCTTTTGCGTACTGGTTTAAAACTGGATGATCTTGGTTTGCAATTGATGTAATAATCAAAAATGTACTTTCCATATTGTAATTGTTATTTTATTGTGTGTAAAAAATATTTTCTTGCTCCAAAATTCCACCAATATGTCACGAAAGTTGCGAGAAGTTTTGAAAACATAAAGTAAAAGCCAATAAATTCAGTAAAACTCCAAATTAAAAGTAAATTAATACCTAAGCCTATCCCTGTTATTATAGCATAGTAAAAAAATTCACGATAACTATTCTCAACTACCCTTATCTTAAAAATCCAGAAAATGCATAAGTAGTAATTTAAGACACTGCCAGAAATGAAAGAGATAATTGACGATGCTAGATAGTTAAAATCAGCAAAATGAGAAAATACGAATAACATGGCAAAGTCAAGAACGGTTGATAAACCACCCACGATAAAATATTTTGCAGCTTGTACAGAAATTTCGTTTTTAAAAGGAGATAAGAAATAAATTTTGTTGATTAATCTTTTCATCTTAGTACCGGTGATTTAAATTTCAACCGAAGTACAAAATAATGAAACAATACATAAAATGAATTATATATTGCTTTTTTAGAAACACTTGGAGAAGGAGCTCGATAATGAATTGGTATTTCTGCATAACGACTTTCCCGTAACAGATAACGCACTTCAGTTTGATAAAAGTGAGCCTTTGATAAGAGTCCATATTGAATAAATTTTTCGACTATATTGGAATGAAAGCCTTGATAACCTGAAGTCATATCATACATTTTTGTGCCAAGTAGTAAGTTTGAAAGAATCGTCCCAAACCTTGATAAAAAAGTACGCTTCCAATTGGAGTCACATATTGAACCGCCATTTATAAATCGACTGCCAAATGCACACTCATTCCCTTCATTTAATACTCTTAAAAACATTGGCAAGGCTTTAGGATCGTGTGATAAACCAGCATCCATTTCGATAATAAATTCATGTTTGTTTTTAAGTGCTTCTTTAAATCCACTAATATATGCATCAACTACATTTTTATTTTCAGGTGCCCAAACAGTAACAAATCTGTCATCAATGGTAGAAAGACTTTTACACAATTCTAAAGTATTGTCTTTTGATACCTTGTCAATAACAAAATATACTCTGCCACATTCAAGTTTATCCAGTACTTCAGTTAATGAACTAACAAATGGATGAAAATCTACTTGTTCATTTGCCATTGGTATGATTATTGCGAAATTAAATCTTATCATAATTTTTTAATTTGTCTTACTATAATATATATGAAAAAATTGTATGAAGTGAAGAGGGTTGTTTTGAAAAATATTTGCTCATGCTTTTCTTGGCTAGATTGAAATAAAGCGCTAGATTAAAATATACTATGTAGATGACAAGTGTCAAAAAATCTTGTTTATAATGGCTAAATATTCGGCGAAAACTATTATTTGCAGTAAAATAATATTTCTCAGGATTTATTTTAATATTGATCAACCACGGGCAAATAAATCGAAATAATAATTTTCTTCTTTCTTTTGAAAATGTTTTTTCTGAAAGAGCTTTGTTTCTTACTTGCTCAGCCAGCAAGAAGATATAATTATCCAAAAATACTGTTATTAAATCATAACCGCCTTTCTTTTCAAGAGGTAGTGTAATGAATAATCTCTCACAATTGATTAATACTGCTTTATTAGTATTTATTAACCTGAACAAAACATCAGTCTGAAGTATTTGTAAACGCTTGTGCCTGCTAAAATCTTCAAAATGTTGAAAATCTTCCTTCCAAATCCCAAATGCTCCCGTCCAAGTTGACCAATAAGAAACTATTCCAACAAAAGAATCCAAAGTATTACATAAAATATTTTTTTCAGTTTTCAACACACCTGTTGAGAAGAAAGGTATGGTGCCATCCTTTTGACATTCGCAAATTATTTGAATCATTTTATCTAGCGAGCCATTATTATGCTTAAGAGTATCATTGTTGAATTTTAAAAAAACTCCTTTCCCTAATGAAAATAATTTCTCTAAATCTAAAAACATATCATTATTTTCATTGTAACACCTTGTGATTTTCCTGTAATATTTTTTTTCGAAATCATCAATTACTTTGCTTGTATTATCAGTGGAACCGTTGTCCAAAATAACGATTTCAACGTCTTCGGTTTCTTGGAATCTTGATTGACTTACAATGGAATTTAGGGTTTCTTTCAGATTGGTCGCTCTATTATAGGTTGGTATGCAAATTGATATTATAGGATTAATCATTATGCCGTTTGCGTTTATTTGTTTTAATATTATTTCGAATCATAAAATTCCTTATAACGTTATGCAAATGTGATTAATGGTCCTAAAAATTTAGACCGATGATTGAGTTAAAATATAGTGTAGACTAACAACCCAGCATAATAAAACAACCGATTCTCAAATTTACACCAGAGTTCTTTCACACATACTTTATGACCTTTAAACTGATCGAAAATTTAAGGAATCAAATGTTTTTGCAATCCCATCATTAATACTGGTGGACAATATCCAACCCAATTCCTTAAGTTTTGAATTGTCAAGAATGAGACCTGGCTTCCTTTTTCCCAGAACACAATCACCATAAATTACATTTATTGGTGCGCGCGTGGTTCCAACCCGTTTGTTTGCCTCATCAACAATAATCCTAGCAATCTCATCGACTGCTAGGAAATTTCCCAAATCTCCATTCGAAGAAATATTATAAGCTTCGCTACCCTTGCCTTTTAGTGCTATTGTCAACAAACCAGAGATAGCATCATCCAAATAAATATTATCTCTTCGAGGAAAAATAGTGCTTCTAAGGTTTATATTCTTTCCTGATACTGCATTTTTAATGAATTCAAAAAATGCAGTATCGGTCTTAATTATTGTATTTCCATATACAGTACTAAGCCTTGAAATAACCACATCGACACCAAATTGTTTAGCATATGCTCTAACAATGACTTCTGACATTCTTTTTGATTGAGAGTAAGGAGCCCCGTTCGATTCAATTATCTCTGTAACAGCAGTGTCACCTTCTTGTACAAATAGATCTTTTTTAGTATTATTTCCATACACGGTTACAGAAGAGAACAGTATTAATCTACCTTTAACATTCTGGTCAATCTCTTGTTTACGTAAAAAATCTAGACAATTTATAGTACCAAATAAATTTGCATTTATAACGTCGAGAGGTGTTTCAGAGATGATTTTATTCTCCTGAGGACTAGCTGCATGAAAAATGAAGTCAATAGGATAAAATATAAAACTGAATGGTGATGAAACATCATGTGTAACATATGAAAAATTTGGATTATTTTGATACATAGAGAAGCATTCTTGAAGCTTTCTTTCGCTTCTACTGACTGCTATAACATGAACATTGTTAAATTTCATTAGATGATGTACCATACCATTGCCAATCAGCCCAGTTGCTCCTGTTATTAGTACCCTCTTCCTCGCGAAACTATTCATAATATTTTGTACTTGTTTTGAAAAATCATAAATCCTCTAGCATTCTGTATAAACTTTCATTAATAGTAGGAGCCATATTTTGTAATAACTCCCCTTTCTTTGTAGACGCAATTAATTCAATCGATGGATCAATTTTTATTTCTATTAGCTTTGGACTATCATTATCTAAAAGAAGACTATTGGCTTCTTCATAATTATATTGATCAAAAGTAAAGGCTTTAATGCCGTATGACTTTGTTACTGCACAAAAATCCGGAACAGAATAACCGCTGTCCAATGTTGTATGCAATGGAAAAAAATCCTGTCCGTATTTAACTTTTTCTCTACTTCTTATCATTCCAGATGAAAAATTGTTCAACAATATTATAGTTATTGGCAATTGCTTAACTGCAATGAATTGTAGTTCTTGAATACTCATCTGCAATCCTTGATCCCCAATAAAACAATAAACAGGTTTGAGTGTACTATAGTATGCACCTATTGATCTTGCAAGTGACGATCCTAATGCCCCGAAAGATTTTGAATAAAATGTAGAATTAGTACACTTAATGTATGCTGATGCTCGACATAACCAATATTCATGGTTACCTACATCACTGACAATTATATTATCGGAATGAATAGACTTGAGAACCTCTAAAATAGCAGTTACTGGATATGCTACATCATGCTCAAACAGTTCATACTTAATTTTATTACAAACACCTATCCAATGTTTATCGTTGTTATATGCAATTTTTTCCTTTCTTAAGTTATACACAAGTTTAACCAAGTCTGTAACATAACAAATACAATTTGGAAATTCTCGATTCAATTCCGTAGGATCAATTTCAATTCTTATTTTGGGGATATCATTTACAATTTTTGTCCAACTATTGGATTCAATTGGAAATGCCATTCTGTTTCCAATTACAATAATAAGATCTGATTTCGATAGAATAAAATTACTATATCTTAGACCTTTTGTAGCAACATATCCAAAAAAAGCTGATGATGATTGAAATAAGTCCTGAGAAAATCTACTTGACAAAATTGGTATTTTATTATCCTCTGCAATCTCCTTTATTTGTTTAATAGATTCAGTTCCACGAAAGCCATCT
>Ga0222712_10004505_pt1 | contig 14544 bp, 18 predicted proteins | sample C33_657DmetaG_FD_165043 | JGI IMG/M metagenome (GOLD analysis project Ga0222712, IMG submission 165043) | Estuarine water microbial communities from San Francisco Bay, California, United States - C33_657D | ecosystem: Environmental > Aquatic > Marine > Unclassified | place: USA: California... | reverse complement strand
TTTTTACCCTGCTCATATCCTTTACCTGCGTGACTTGATACTTTTTCTCCACCAACACGACTCATTTTTACACTTTGTCTTACATCTTGTTGTGCTTTCTCATACTTATCAACTACTGGTTTGTTAAGTTCTCTACCTGCTCTAAATGCCTTTTTTCTTGCTTGTTTAGACATTTTTGATACGGGAAGAGGTCTGAGATCTTCTCCCATAACAACTTCCAAATATGCTTCTTGAAGACTGCGAAGTTCTTGTGCGTCCATTTTACAAATACTTTTTAGTTATTTATAATTTAGGCACCAGCACCGTTCAAAGCAGGTCCAGCAATTGCCGCAACAGGAGCAGCAACTAGACCAACAGCAATAAGGTTTTTGAGTTTCATAAAAATTTGTTTAGAAGTGAAATAGACTTCTTAGAAATCATAAGAGAAGATGAAAAATAAGTCCACTAAGATTTGGTTAAGAAGTTAATAACATAAAAAAGCACCCCAGAAAGGGGTGCTTCCACTCAGATTATGAGTGATTTATCAGAACGTGAACTTGGTCTGAACCACTCCACCCCAAGAAGATTCACCTTGGAACCTTTGGTCGTTGCTCACATAGAAGAGAGCAGGAGTGATGCTGATGTTATCCGAAACTTGATACTTATAGAAGATTTCAAGCATCGTGGCATCATCACCAATGAATTCAGAATTACCAGGTTGACCAACGGCAACACCAGCAGTATTACCTTGAGCAAATACATCAGACCACTGGAGTCCAACGAACCAAGAATCAGAATCGGTAGCACCAGTCTTAGCACCGTCACCACTTACGCCATTATAACCATAACCAGCTGAGATAGAAGGAACAAACCCACTCTCAGAAGGTTGCCAGTAAGCATTCAGAGCAACGCTATTGCTTTCCTGACCAGAAGCAAGGGCACCAGAACCGCCTCCAAGGGCATTAAAGGTGCGAACACGACTGCCTTCAGTACCATAACGGTAAGCAACAGCAGCACCCCACTGAGGAGCACGATAACCAACCTGAGCAAGGAGGTTGATTCCAGAATCAGAGTTGAATGTACCTGTCTGAGAATTGTCACCATCTTGGGAGACATAGTTCAGACCAGCAACAAATCCACCTTGACCTTTCTTAGTAGGTTGCTTCCACTGAGCACCAACACCAGCACCAGTTGCCTTGTTATAGACACCAGAGGCACCACCAAGTTGGAAGAAGTCTAGGATTTCTGACTTATAAGCAGAAGGAACCCAGGCCATTTCTGTGTTACGAACCAGAGGGCCAGCAGTCAGAGTTACACTCTTACTAACTGGGAACTGATAGTAAAGACGGTCAATTGTAACTTGATCAGCAAGAGATTCTGCCTTATCAAGTTTGAACAGAGAAGAACTGGAACCAAAAGGATCAGAACTGAAGTTACCAGAACGCAGACGGGTACGGAGCAAATCCTTACCAGTGAACGAGGTATCAAAGTTCAGACGAACATCATAGTTGAATGCAGTATTACCCACATCAACACCTTTGTTAGTTTCAAGGCCTGGAACGCCACCAAGAACAAAGTTTACCTCACCCTTGAGTTTAGTTGTGGTAGAGAATTGTGTTGCTTCCAAGTTTCCAACACGACCCTCCAGACCATCAACACGACCCTTGAGTACGGCAAGTTCACTCTGGAATTCGTTCAGCAGTTTCCGAAGTTCATCTGTAGTTTCAGTTACACGATCCAGGCAAGCATTCAGAAGAGCAGCGGCTTCAAAGCGAGTCATCGCCTGGCCACCGACGAAGGTGCCATTAGGATAACCAGCAACGCAACCATAACGCTCTACAAGATTGCTGAGTGCTTGATATGCCCAATCAGTAGGACGGACATCAGAGAATTGAGTAACGCTAGTAACCTGTTCTGTAGAGGCATACTTGTTGACATCCTCAATATTGAGTTCTGCAGCATTCACCGCAGGAGCAACAAGACCCAGTGCTACGGGCACGAGCATCAGTTGTTTGAGAAAATTCATAAATGTGTTTTTGTTAAACGACAAGTGTTAAGAAATCTTACAAAGACTTCAAGAACTTATTTAGTATAGTCGGAAACTCAAGTCCTGTCAAGTACCTTGTTGAGAAGATGATTCAGATACTCTACCAAGGTATGGATTGTATTCTGTAATTTGATCTATTGTTAATTCAGAACCTTTTTGAGACCAAAACCCAAGTAATGCATCATGACTATTTTTATGAAAAACATCTATATGTTCTGGATGAATTGAAGATCCAAGTTCAATCTTATAGAGGAATAAAGGAGTTGCGTATGTTACTCCCGAATTATAAATCAAGTCATCAGCGACTGGTCGTGGTTTAACTCCATTATCCAACTTATACTTATCTCCACGAATATGATTTTTAATAAGTTTCTCTGCGTGGTGCCTTGTAATTACATAGCAAGCTGTTGAAAAATCATTTACAAATCTCGTATGAATTGGAACATGAATATCTCCAGTACAAATAATCGCAAGTTGAATTACATCCCAAGCATAAGGAGCGCGGGCAATAAAGTCTTGCCAAGTAAAGTTCCAATACCTTGCAATATCAATATTACAATCGTCTTCCATAATAATTGCATAAGGAGTATCAGAAGTCTCATACCAATATCTGATTGCCTTAAGATGAGATGTTACACATCCAATTTCACCTGAAGACATCATATCAGGATATTTACCTTTAATAATATCACTCAGATCATCTTCACGACCATCATATGCAGAGATACGTGTATAATTTTCAAGTTCCCAATATTTGAATTGGTCCTCCATATACTCCATCCTTTCTGGTTGCCCATCTAAATTAAGGTAATATATGGGGCCAAAATTTTTAAGTTTGTACGTAGATTTATTTCGGTCCATCATTTTTTTGATCAATTCTTTGTATTTCGGATCTTATCCAAATCATATCATCTTGAAGTCTAACGATCTTTTCATCGAAAGATTTTATCCAATCTATAATCATATATTTTTCACCAGTTTCATCATTTTTTATTTCATAATAAAAATCATCTTCTCCATCATATGGATATAATTTTTGTTCTATTGTAGAGACAATTTCCCAGAGAAAAATTCTTATTTTTCTAAACACTTGTTTATCCATTTTTTTAGGTCCATAGTTGGATTCCATTCAAAAGTATTTTTAAATTTTTCATTATTTGCAAGACTTATTCTTGCTTCACCTAGTCTTGGTTGAATATTGATAGTATTATTGGAAATAATTGCAGCTACTTCATTCACAGAATAATTCTTTCCAGCACCAATATTGTAAACTTGACCGAATGAACTAGCATCAACATCTTGAATTGCAGATATAATATTTGCACTAACAACATCACCAACATAAGTAAAATCTCTACGTTGTTCACCATCACCAACAATAGTCAATGGTTCCCCTGCAAAGTGTTGTCGAAGAAAAATTCCAATCACAGGAGCATATTGACCTTTTAGTGGTTGTCTTTCCCCATAAACATTAAAGTATCTAAAAATAATAGTAGGAAGATTATAAAGTTGGGTATACATTTTGCAAAGTTTCTCACCGGAAACTTTAGAAACTGAATATGGATTCAGACAATCATCTAGTTGAGTTTCAATATTTGGAGTATTATTGAACCCATATGCAGAAGATGTTGAGGAATACATAACACGTTTTACTTCTGCTTCCCTAGCACACTGAAGAACCGTACAAGTTCCTAATACATTAATACTAACTGCTTCAATTGGATTTAAAATTGCAGGTTGTATTCTTGCTTCTGCCGCAAAATGAAATACATAATCAACCCCATCATAAAGAGGTCTTGTATTCTCATAATCTCTAATATCATATTTGTAGTTATGTGCATTATCATTCCAATAAAATTGATCATGAGCATCAGAATACTCATTGTCAATTACAACAACTTCATGTCCAAGATCAAGTAAACGATCTACAAGATTTGATCCTATAAATCCAGCTCCGCCAGTAACTAGTGATTTCATCAGTATAATGCAGTAGGTTTCCAGTAATTTTTATTTAGTTGAAATACTTCAATAGAAGGATAAGTAGTTAATTTTTGATCAGTCCCATTAGAACTTGTTTGGTAAAACATAGGATTATCAAAAGCATAAACCTTACAATATCTTTGTACTTCGGCAAATCCAATATCTTGATGATCTGAAATATGTGAATAGTAAATAGAAATTTTACTACAAAGTGATGCATATTCTTTAGAAAGATAAAGAATAGCATGTGCTCCAAGCATATTATAAACCTTCAAAAGATTATCGTCAACTTTTTCATATTGAACAAAAGGTCCAGAATGAGAATTCATCCTTCCCCAAGAAGAAATTCCAAGATAAACAGCATCTGCATCATCCGGAATTTCAATAATTGGTTGAAAATTTTTTACTCGACAATCATCCTCAAATATAATAAAAGGAACATCAACTTCATTTAGAGAATTGAAATGAGAAATAGAACATCCCGATAAGTGACGTTCTGCAGAAAATTCCGTCGCCTCGACTCTAATAATATTTTCAAAACCAAGTTCAGTGAGCATATTGTACATATACTTATTCTTTTCTTTATCTCTTTGCAGATTAATATAGATTGCTGGAATCTTTCTAAGATCTAAGGTCACCATGATTTTTTAAAAGTGCAATAATTTTTGGATTATCATTTGGATGTCTACCAAGCTCTGGTTCTGGATAGCAGTAGTCTGGGGATAATGATAGTGTAGGTGGATTATCAATCAGGTAACGATTCATATGAGATTCATCGTGCCATAATGCAATGACTCCCGTTTTAAGGTCTTCATTAACTCTATTTGCAATAACCTCAGACATTTTTAAAAATGTTTTGGTTTTTCCACCATTAAACCCACCAGCATAATAGGATACTGTTTTTTGATCAAATGACACACATGCTAGTGAATCTGGATTTCTATCAAATGATTGACTTGATGGATCCAAACGAGACTGATAGAAATGATTCGTAGCAACTAAGTCACCAAGCACTTCATCACAAACAACTTGCCGAAGGGCCATATCAACATCAAAATAAAAACAATAATCATGCTGAAGAATGAAATCTTTTTCTTTGATAAAATAATTATATCTCTTCAGTGTAGGCATTGGCCATGGTTCATGTTCAATCTGATGAATCTTCACATTATCAGAGGACTCTTCTATTTTATGATCCGTAAAAAGTAAACAATTTTTTTCATAATCTGGTAGAAAAAACTCTTCCAAATTATCATAGAGATCTTGCACAAAATGAATGTACTTATTAGTTGCAATAGTTAAGATACAAATTTTCATTTTTGAAAGTCTTCACGCACAAAAATTGTATTGATATGATCCTTATAAATTTCAAAGTATCCTTGAGAGTGAATTTTTTCTCTTAGAGTTTTATGGACTTCAACATGATCTTGATACTTCTGAAAAGATTCATGTTCATCTTCAAGTTCAACAAGCATCATTTTTGGTTTCCATTTTGCAAGGTCAAATGAATCAAAAACATCATGCTCTCTACCTTCAACATCAACACCAAGGATATCAAATCCAGGTTCAACTTCAAAATGATCTAGAAGTGAATCTAGTTTCATCTGTTCACACTTTCCTATAGAAAAAGGAATATGTTGCGCCCAGTCAATCTCAGAGTATCTTTTTACTTGATCCGGATCTGATGTTGTTAGAGGACCACCTATGTAAATATCAATTTCACCCTCTTGAGTACCAATAGCACAATTGACGACATAGACATCATTATCTTTATGCCTACTCATACATGCATTGTAATGATATTCGATTGGTTCCACATAAATACCATTCCACCCATGATCTGCTAGGCAAGAAGTGTTGGAGTATGACTCACCATCAAAAGCACCAACTTCAACAAAAAATCCCTTTGAAGGATATCCAAAATACTTCATGTAAATCGAATTTAGGTCATTGACCTGACATGTTTTAGAAACGTTATACATTAATTTAATCCTTATTTGTTTTTGATATAAAAAGCATCTCCCCAAGTAGTCCCAGATAAATCTGTTTCTACTCTAGAAAATCCATATGTTGATAAAAATTCATCCAACTTATCCACATGAGGTGCATCTTCATATACCTCATCTACATTAATTTCAGTGTAGACATAATCAATATTCTTCAATATTCTTTTGGACCCCTTAAGAACTTCCAATTCATAACCCTGAACATCAATATTCATAAAGTTATAATCAGCAATATCAATTTCAGCATCATCTAATTTAATCATTTTGACGGTTTCTTTACTAGGAAATTTAATACCTGGATACTGTTCCAGAACAATCTTAGGTTTTAAAACAGAACTACACATTCCTCCATGATCACTTACATACATTTCTACATGCCTTTCTTCATTACCTAAAGCATATGGAAATATTTGAATATTTGCTTGATCGGCATATACTGATAAATTTTCTTCTAATATTTCTAAACTGTTTGAGAGAGGTTCAAAAAATACTAAATTTTGAATACCATAATTGATATAGTCCTCTACTTCCTCACCATAATGCGCTCCAATATGAAGCACACCTTTAATGTTCATATTATATTTTTCATATAAATTAGCAAAATTAATTAGCATAATATCTCCAAAAGTTTATTTACAGATGCTTTGTATGATAAATTTTCTTCCACATATTTTTGCGGACTGTATATATCTATATTACTATAAAATCTATCAAATGCATCTTCCATTTGAGACTCTGAATAAAATCTTTCCCCACAAAATTCTGACCAATATGGAACAGATGATGCGGGAACTTTATATTGTTCTCCTTGATCATTCCAATACTCCAAATCCCAAACAAACAAAGGAACATTCAAGTCCATGATCTCTTGAACTGCGATTCCCTGACTCTCTGTTCCATTGATCAGAAAACAGAATCTTGATTGACTTGCTAGCAATTTAAAATCAGATTCATTATAGTCACCATAAGAAATAACATTATAAGTTAAATTCTTAATTTCAAGAAATCTTTTAACTTCTCCCAATTCTTGCTGAGATCTCCTTTTAAAATATACCAAACAATCATACTTAATATTCCTATTCAAGTTTGAATGTTTAATTCCAACTGGCCAGACATCAACACGTTCAAAACCAAATTTCTCAATAGCAAGATTCTTAACCCATTCCGATGGTACGATAATAGATTTATATCTTTCTGGATGCTGCTGAAGTTCTTGCACATGTCGATCAAAAAACCATATTTGAGGGCCGACAATACAATTCTCCAAGGTTAATTTAGAGTGCTTTAAATACCCATTGTAATCATATTGGAGTAAAAAATTATGCTCATACTTCTCAACATTTATAGCGTATTCAATATTTTCTTGATCTAAACTTTCGAATAAGTTGTCGATAACTTTTCTAGGACCATTCATTCTAGAAGATCCTCCCCAGTATCCTGGGTCATAAAATAAATTAATCATAGCAGGCTTTCCAATACTTTTTCTACCATTTCAATCAATCCAGTTTCACGTTCTTTACTAGACATTTCTTCACCACCCAATAGATGATCGGAAACTGTATTTACGGACAATGCTTTTTTATCGTTCGCCATAGCAAGAGTATACAAAAGATGAGTCTCCATATCAACGGCAAGAATTCCCATAGTATTTAATGGTAAATACCAATTTGTATGTGGTTGATAAAAATAATCATTAGACACTATAGATCCAACATGAGATTCTGGGCAAATATCCACAAAATTTTTAAGAAGGTTATAGTCACAACAAGGAGATATTGAAAATCCATGAGCTAGATTTTTAGTCATTCCACTATCAGTAGATGCAGTAAGTGCCACAACAATATCACCAACTTTTACTTTATTAGATATTCCACCACAACTACCTACACGAATTATAGTTTCTACACCATAAAAATTGTAAAGTTCATGTGCGTATATTCCAAGACTTGGTTGACCCATTCCACTTGCCTGAATAGACACGGGTTTACCTTTATAAGTTCCACTATAACCCAAACAATTTCTAACACGATTAACTAGATCACAAGTATCTAAAAAGTTTTCAGCAATCCACTTTGCTCTAAGTGGATCACCAGGCATTAAAACAAATGGATGGTAATCGCCAAGTTTCGCTTCAATATGTGGAGTCATTTGCTATTAGTGTGTAAATTTCTTTCCAATTTTTAACTCGGAGTCCCGTCCACTCTTTGTTATAATCATGATCCATTATAACACTAATTAATCCAGCTTTCAAGCCAGATTGAGCATTCCTAACAGAATCTTCTATCCAATAATATCCCTTTCCAGCATAACGTTCAATCAGATATTGTTCTTTACCTAGATTATAATCTAATCCACAATCAATAAAATCAAATACATTTCCAAAGACATGAACTAAATTTTTTTCTCTGAGTTTTTGGGCATACTTATCTTTATCTAAAGAACTAATAACTTCAAATCTCCATCCAATATTATAAAGTTTAGTCACATATTCGACTGCATCTTTATATGCAGGTATAAAACCAACACATCCAGACTCATTAAACTTTTTAATTTGCCTAACCGCTTTATCTTCACTTATACCGTATCGCAATGCTTGTCCATAGTGATAATTTGTATCTGATATTCTTTGATATCCATGTTCGCCCATCCATACATCAAATGCATATGCCCAATCTAGAAGAACACCATCACAATCAACAATAATTTTTTTATCCATCTTTTGATATAAATTCGTAGATTTGTTCCCATGTTCCAAGATCAGTATATTCATCAACTTCAATCGCTTTTGAATTATAAATTGGCGTATTCTTTATTTCATCGAATAGTAACCTATGGTTAAGAGTTGATTTCTCCATAAACTCTATACAAGAATCAAAAACTCTTTTGCGAAATGCAAATGCACACCAGAACGCATTGAACCTATCAAGATTTTCTTGTGGTTTATCTTCATAGTCCAATACTTGATTATCATCTGAGATAACAAGTGCTCCTTTTGTTTTTAACATCTCTTGATTATTTTCCCTCTTAAAGAAAAAGGTAAATCCAGTTTCATTCAAACTATTGTTTACAAGATCCAAAATATCGTCAGATGTTTTTACCTTCAAAAAAGTATCTGGGAGAAGAACAAGATTCTTCTCCCCAAAAAGATGTTTAGCACTCTTAATAGATCCAGTATACTCTGTTTCAGTTGGATTGAAATATGTAAATGAAATATTAAATCGATGCTTATATCGACTCAGATACTTTACAATTTCAGTTTTATGCTCATTCAATGTGATAACAAATTGAACATCTCTACGTCCATAATTTGAAAATAGATCAAAACTATAATCAATAAGAGACTTATGTTTTTCAATTGAAAAAACTTCCTTTGGGTAGGGTAGAGAAAGACGAGTTCCCTCTCCTGCACAAGGAAGTATAACAGTAAGATCGGACATCAAATAATCTCCCAACCTTCGCAATAAATGTCTTTTGTATCTTTATGTGCTAACTCACCAGAAAACCAACGACTTGGAGCAATTGTTTTTTTACTTTTAGCAAGCCAAGATCCCCACCAACTATAAGAACTATTTGCAATAATATGATAATTACACATAGACATAACGCATAAATCTACCCTAGAATCCCCGCTTTCAGAAATTAAGAATCTATCGTCGGTAAAAGTATTTCTACACCAATTTAGATCATCGGAAAAAATCAAAACAGGAATATCAGAACTAAACTTAGTTAGTGCGGTTTTATAATATTCTATAGGTTGGACAGGGTGTGCAGAATGACCGACATAATCACCACGCCTAACATGTAAAGAAAGTACTTCTGACCCACCAAAAACATCCTCAAACTGTTCTTTGGCGGGAATGAGAACATCATCTGAAAATGTAAAGTCTTTACGAATCTCATCTTCAATATGTTTAAAGTATTTTTCTGTCTGAAAGTATCCAACAAGATCTAAATTATCGGGGCAGTTATTAAAAAAATCTTCGTCAAATGCAAATGTTTGCTCAACATATGTTTGATTGTCTAAAATTCGAGTATTAAAAGCAGGCAATACAAAACATTCATAAAGATTGGTATCAGAGTTTTTCACCATTCGGTCTTTTGCTCCAAATACCTCTTTAGGAGGTAAACAAAACTCAAACCCTCGGTTAGATGCAATTCCTTTAATTGCAGCATACTGAAACATTTGATTCGCAAGTCTACCAAGGTTTCCAAGATTATTAAAAGATATCATGAGTTACTTCCTGTATTATAGTTTGGACATGGACATACTAAACATTCCAACTCTTTATTTCCCATGTAATAATCACGCTTTAATTTTTCAATTTGAGTCCACGGATTTAAAGTTGAACCAACATCTAAGTAAGTATTATTTTTATTCTTATCCCATAATTTATAGGCAAGAATATTTGCAAAAGATCCGGCAGCAAATAAAAATAATTTATCTTTTAAATTTTGATCCAGAATTCTTTCTGGAAGATCTCTATTAATCATCCAAGCATTATACTCGATTGGATAAAATTTTTCAACTTTAAATGGAAGATTATTCAAATTAGTATCTTTATGTGTAATTAAATGAATATCTCTTTCTTTATACAATTCAATATACTTTGTTTTGTAAAATTCATAATTTGAATTTACAAAAATATTAGCATAAGTAATATTACTTTCTGGTTGCTCAGAAAAAATTATAGTATCTTTATAGCATGGGCAAATAGCAACATAGTAATTTGGATCTTGATATCTCAAAGAATCTTCCAATTCTTTTCTTACTATTTTATATAATGGATGATCGCCATTTGCTGCCCATTCACCATTTGCAGGTAGAAACTGAGTTCCTTTAATAGCTCCCCACTCACCATCAGCAAATTTTCCAAGTGCAAACTTTTCATTATTGACTAGTTTATTATAAAAAAATTCTATTTCTTTCCTATAATCTTTCATATTAAACTCCAGGGCCCCATCCATAAGTTAAAGGATAAATGTCTGGCAAATTATCCTTAGAAAAAGTGTGATTAAAATTTTGAGATTGATGTTTTTTATTTTCATCAATTAACCATTTACCTTTAGATATTTCACCTAAAAATAATTCGGTAGTATATTTATGCTTAAGTGAATATATATAAACATTGTGATCAAAGCAATATTTAATATTTCTCTGTTTCATTTTTTCTAAGAGAAAATAAGTCATTACATTTTCAGAATGTGATGGATGAAATAAAGATAAGCACCCCTCCATAAGAGTGATAATATCATTTATTGGAGACATAAAATAATAATCAATCAAATATCCAACACTACCACTATGCCATCCCAAGCAATTAAATGCTTTGGGTTCTGATTTGTGGATAGATGCAGCAACATCAATTAAAAGGTCTGATCTTATTTTTGGTGCAAAATATACATCAAAATTTTTATATGCATATTTAAAACCATTTAAGGTTGATTTAAATTGATATATAGATCTTTGAAGCGTCCATGCAGCATGATCAGTAAGATTACACAATTGATCATCTGAGATAACTGGAAGATCGTCAAGAACTAAATGTACGTTTTTTTGTTTATTCAAAAATTCTAGATTCTCTTCAGGTTCAGAATTCCAAGTTGACCATACTTGTTTATAATTTTTATAGTATTCAACAACCTCTCTACAGTAAGTAGTTGGACCTTGTATAATCAACGGCATGTCTGTTTCTATATTTTGATAAGAAAACGTAGACATATCAAATTTTTCAGGAATCATAATTATTTTTTACAAACCGCAAAGTAATAACCATTATGCCAATCACTATTTTCTAGTACATGTGGAGTTGGGTATACGACATCAACTCCATTGCTAGTTCTGATTTGTATGGAATATAGAACTTCAATATCAAGTTCTTTAATTGCTCTTTCAGTACCATCCCTAGGACGAGGATCATTCCAATCATCAACCAAAAGAATAAAAGTATTATCAAGTGCCGGAAGAGCCAAAGATAGTCCATCATATTGATCTTGTTCTTCATGAGGTCCATCAAAAAAATAAATGTTATGGTTTCCCAGAGAAGCATAATCAACTTCACGAAAATCACTTTCATAGAGATCTATGATAGTTTCATCAGTTGTACATTTTTGAATGTTTTCATAAAATGCACTACGGACATCACCAAACTGCGACCAGTTATCAATACAAACAGATTTCACTTTGTTACCATAAACTGCAGAAGTTGCTGTAGATCCTTTCCAAGATCCAACTTCAAGGTATCTAGCATCTTCAATAGACTCGACTAGATTATTAATAAATCTACGATATCTTTTACCAGACATTCCATTAAGAGTAAGAATCCATTCTGGTAGTTTAGATTCATCATTCATAGCCTTATCTAAAGCTGCAGAAATTAGTTTAGCATATTTGTTTGTTTTTTTACCCAGAACTTCAATATAAGGTTCAAAAGGTGTTGCGGCCATTAAATCCATCAGTTTCTATCCTTATAAAGTTTAAATCCATTTTCAACACAATAAGCAAGATATTTAGCCATCTCTCCAGTGCGTGTTGTTATATTGGCGGTTGCATGTTGATCTCCACCATATTGTACTGCTTTTAAACTACTCCACATAGATTGATCATTTGATGGATGTGGAGGAACATAAGTTTTCAAGTCAGTATATTTTTGGAGCATATATGAGAAATGAATATCTTCCCCACATAACATAGTCCAATGTTCTGCAGGAAGTTCTCTCCAAAAAACGGAAAGAAGATCTCTAGCAAAAAACCAAGAGTGTCCAACAATATCAACTTCCTCAGGATTAATGTTATTACCAGCGCAAATGGGATTACTGTCCCATCCAAATCTAGCATACTTGCCATCAGAAAGTTGATCTAATTCATAGTTTTCATTTTTAAATCTAAGTCCTATACCACCCAAAAGACCAGGATGTGTTTCATATGTTTTTAGGCAATTTTCTATCCATCTAGGTCCAGGAATAGTATCATCATCAAGAACACAAACATAATCACTTTTTGCATTTAATGCATAGGCAAATCTTGCCCATACTCCATAATTATAGTTACTTAACGCAGCATTTAACTTTGTATAAGTATCTTCATCATATTCAAATCCAGGGGCAGTATTCTGCCAATAAAAAATTTCTTTTATCGATACTGTTTGATTCCTAACTGCCTCAACTTGTTCTTTTAAATTTAAACGCTTATAAGCGTTCAATACTACAGTAATTGATTTATTCATTTGTTTTTAATTTGTTCAGTAATCCAATCATAAGTCTTACGAATACCTTCTTCAAGTGTTTGAGAATAATCCCAACCAAGTTCTTTACGAATCAAATCATTATTAGAATTACGCCCACGAACACCAAGAGGTCCCACAATATGATTTTTTTCTACTTGTTTGTTAGCAACTTTAGCAGCAGTATCTACAAGTTGATTGATAGTTACCATTTCTTCAGATCCAATGTTTACTGGTCCAATAAACTCTGACTCCATCATTCTGCGGGTCGCTTCAACACATTCATCAATATACAAGAACGACCGAGTTTGTTTCCCATCACCCCACACATCAATAACTCCTCCCTCCTTTGGGAGGTAGGCGACTTTGCGGCAGATTGCTGCAGGTGATTTTTCTCTTCCACCCTCCCAGGTCCCTTCAGGTCCAAAGATATTATGATAACGAGCAACCCGAACAGGGATCCCATAATTACGATGATAAGCGAAAAACAACCGCTCTGAGAACAGTTTCTCCCAACCATATTCACTATCGGGTGCTGCTGGGTATGCGGATTCTTCACGACAGTCGGGATTATCAGGATCTAATTGATTGTGCTCTGGATACATACAGGCAGAGCTAGAGTAAAAGATTTTGGTCTTATTGACTTCTTTAAAGTCATTCAGTTGTCTCTGTGACTCAAGAACATTAAGGTTAATGGTTACAGAGTTGTGCATAATATCAGCATCATTCTCACCAGTAAAAACGAATCCTGCACCACCCATATCAGCAGCAAACTGATAGATTTCATCAAAAGTATCAATGTACTTTGATGCTACAAAGTGATAAAAGTTTCCAAGATATCCTTTAAATTGCAATACTCTTTCTACAAAGTTGGCATCACGAAGATCTCCAAGAATAAATTCGTGTGCTTCACTCATAGAAAATTCAGGATACTTAAGGTCCACGCCACGAACCCAATATCCTTCGGAACGAAGTCTTTTAACCATGTGACTTCCAATAAATCCACCAGCACCAAGAACAAGTGCTGTTTTCTTATAATCACTCATAGATTATTCTTAAATACCATTTATATAGTATACAAAAAAAGGAGAGTTTAGTCAACTCTCCTTCAGGGTCTTTTAGGCTCGCCACCAATTCTTTGACTGGAAATTGGAAACCAGGCGGGAGTAAGATCCCATCCGCACCAACGTCATTTGAGAGATGCCGTAAACTCATAATAGGGTCATATTGACTCCACCAGTACTTTTAAAGTCTCTCCGTGACTAAAGGGGGGGTTCCCGACCAGTGCTGTTATAGACCATCCGTGTCTTCA
>Ga0222712_10004504_pt1 | contig 14544 bp, 21 predicted proteins | sample C33_657DmetaG_FD_165043 | JGI IMG/M metagenome (GOLD analysis project Ga0222712, IMG submission 165043) | Estuarine water microbial communities from San Francisco Bay, California, United States - C33_657D | ecosystem: Environmental > Aquatic > Marine > Unclassified | place: USA: California... | reverse complement strand
TTCTCGTGGATACGATGGGGAATACCTATCTCGGTCGGCGTGTTCGGACACCACCCAGAACCCCGCGCCCAAACACCTACACGAACAGAGGACGCCGGATCACACGAAACGTCTATTTTTAATATTCAAACAAGATGATTAAAATTTGGATGTCATTGTAACGTATGCATAACCTCGTCGAACGCATCGCCCACTATGCCGATATAGACACGCGGCGTGCGATGGGTTTCACGCCTCTGAAGCTCACGAATGTACCAAAGCTCGATTTACACTTTGAAAAATTTGGAGTTCAAGACAACGGTGTGTCGTATATATCTTTCAAAAAAGACGGTATCATAACAAGTATTACACACCACCCTGAAGGAGTACCGGGTGATGTGGATATTATGATACTACGTCGCACGCTACGTTCAACGATATCTGATATAGCCTTTTCGTATTCGGACCCTTTTACATACTCGACCAAATATGCCGTCAACCGTATTAGGGACTATTCCTAATCCCTTCAACTTCAACTTGACACTACTCGTTTTTGTTCAAACAAGATGATTATCAATCATTGATGATCATGTTGTCATTTACATTTTATTCAACTACTGCGCCCGGTACACATTGTTACCCTTCTCGTCCGTGTCCACATGAACCAGCCGACCATCTCGGATCATGTCACGGACCATGTTCACCCACGGGTCTTCACTGTTCGGCGCATTGCGGTGCTCCATGCACGCGTAGCACATGCACGGCTTCTTCATTGTGTTTGTTTGGTGATTGTACATCATGCAGTCGAGTGACGCTGCAGACACTACTCGTTTTTTACTTTACACCTGGATGAGTTCCTTCATCCGAAGGATCAAGGAACTCATTTCACGATTATCATTCTTCAAATTGTTGAGTTCGGCACACTTAGCCTCAAGTTTCTCCTCGAGTTTTTGAATGCGTGTGTGCATGGTGTTTTCTGGGATGACGGAAGGTTCTTGTTTGGTGCATAAGAATGGGGCGTAAAGAATTGGAAAAGAACCTTCGTATATCTTCACGCGTCTCTGTGTATCTCCGTCAGGTAGCATTTCGTAAATAAGTGCCTTCTTACCCGCGTGAGAACGCCGCGAATCCAAGATACCTTGGATGGCAAGTTCCATTGTGGTGAACAAACCAACGATACATTCATCGTTATTCTTCAGGACCGAGTGCATCGAAATGAGTACAAACATGATGTATGTTGTTTGATGGGTGTGTGTTCACAGTGTGGTGACGCTGTAGACACTACTCGTTTTTGTTCATCTGGGACAATCTCTTTTTCATATACAGACCACTGGGTCTCAGATACATATTTTCTATCAGGTGTGCAAGTCGTGTGCCTTGCATACGACGAATTCCAGCGAGTGTATTATTCTGTCGAAGTTGTGAATACGCATTCATGTATGTAGTATGACCAAGAATTCGACCAATTTGACGTCTGATATTGTTATGCTGATCTTCTAATGCACGAGTACGAGCATTATGGTTATTTATAGATGGCCGCATACGATTGAGTTGTCTTTGAGCGGCGGCTCGTCGTTCGGCTGTACCAGCGCGGTTCCGGGCGCGTTCGGATGCCCGAAACGCATTCCTCAAGTTTTTACCACGTAGTTCATGGAGAACCCGATTTTTTTTAACTTGATTCAGTCTACGTTTAAGATTCATCAATCTATTGAAATTCGCGGCACCTGGATTTCTCGGCGGGGACATGTTACTACTATGAAAGAAAAAATACCACCTTATATAAATGGGAAATGCAACAAAGGCTCGGACGGCGGCACCCGCCGTGGTTCATAACGCAATAGATAAACGGCTGCGCGAAATACACAACGAAGCGAGTGCTCATCGTCAGAGACTCAACAGGCTGACCAACAAACTCAATTCCGGAATGTACAATGAACGAAACCTTGTCATGTATGATATTTCAAACCGTCGTATCAAAGAACTCATTCGTGAGAAGAATAGTCTCGAGCGGATGAAAAAACGTTTCTTTTAACCACATGTGCCAGGAGACCCTGCCATGTTGTACGAACCGGCCATATAATATCTACGAGTTTTTCCACCTGTGCATGGTGGAACCGTTCCAATAACGGTGTTGGTATTTGTACCACAGGGGGTTATGACGTATTGATTGGTTCCAGGTAGCGAACACGACAAACATATTCCTGTTGTAGTTCTATATTCTCCAGTTCTACATATTGATGGTGCTGGAACTACACCCGGTGATGGCGGAACTACACCCGGTGATGGCGGAACTACACCCGGTGATGGCGTAATACTATTAAAAGCATTATTCATTAATTCTTCCAGTTTCATTTTATACTGAGTACCGTTCGTTATAGAGGACAATGTGGCTGCGTTGCTTGAAAGTATGTTTTTGTACATGATACGTTTGAATTCTGGAAGACTCTGATATTCCATCATGTCGAACAATGATATATTGTTTGTTTCGGCACCAGCCTGAAGTGTAAATCCTGACCGTCTCTGCTGGAAGAACACCGCGACCACAAGTATAATGACTATGGACCAAAGAGCAATCCGTTCGTAATCGTATTTCATGTACTATTGCTACGATTTTTTTTAAAAAATTACAACATAGCTTCAAGTTTGTTCAGAGTCGGCATAGACACATCACAAATGCGGCGAATCTCCTCCTTGTCGACCGGGTAGCCCATCTGGCGCAAGGTCACGTACATCACTGCACTCGCGACACCCTTTGGTGTCTTGCCCATGAGCTTCACATTCTTCTCGTGGTCACGACACGCCTGGATCACCTTCTGCCGAACACGTCCGCGTTCTTCTTCTGTAACACATGTCACGTCGTTGAACAACCGAGCGACCAAGTCTGATGGCCGCGTCACCGCCGACACCGTCTGCTGCACCTCCGGAATCGTCTCCCGAAACATATCGGCCGTTCGTGAAATGTCTCGCGGTGGAATACCAAACCCTTCTGCAATTTCTTGGGTCGTCCGGGCGACATTCGCGTCTCTGCACGCCCGAAAGATGCAGTTCGCCTTGATGCCAACCCGGATCGCACCCCGGGTCAACTTTTCTTCGTTGAATTTCCGATACATAATCTTGGCTTGCAACATGACCGCCTCGGGCAAGTTCAGGACGGTCCGACCGACGCGATCCAGGTCGTCATAGGCGTGATGGAGCGATCGGTCCTTGTGATTCATAGATGTGTGAAAGTTGATGCGGGCCAAACGTTTGTTTGCAAACGTCGAACCTTTTGTTGACATGATAGTTCCGGAACCCCACGCGGCCGAATACAGAGTGGTGTTCACAGGTGCACCGACGCGGCTCATGTCAGGGCCCTCACCCGAACCGCTGTTCCACTCGGGTTCGTCCGACACGTACTCCCAGTCCGTCCGGCCACACGTAATGCACACATACAAACCGTCTTCGTTTTGGATCCGAGTCCCGGGTGGATACATGTTGTTGTCGACGGTCACGAGGTCACCTTCACCGGAACAAAACTCACAGAGATATTCGTTAGGACATTTGAACGACTCGACAGCTTGGTGTTCAGCCCGAGCTTGGAGCGCCTGTGTCCAAATGTCGTCCATGTTGTTTGAGGATGCTGCGCGCGTCAGGTGGCGTTGAAGAAAAAACCTGGTTTTTTGTAATGGATGCCGTACCGCCCGTAGTCGACGCGGCTCGTCAGACTCGTATAGAGTCTCTGACGGGCGGCGAGTCTTTCAGTATGTTCAATATCGTTGCTCTTGTTGTGATTGGCATTGCCATCTTCTTCCTGTACAAACGTTTTAAAGACAAGCAGGCGACCACCATGGCGCACATGATGGCGCCGTCGCCGGTGATTCCGACGCCGGTGATTAACACCGCACCGGTCGTCGAGGAGACGAACGAGGTCAAGGAAGAGTGAGACCGTACCGGACACACTTCTTGTACGACATGTACAAGTCGCGCTTCATGAGCCGGTCCAGTTTCGATTCCGGAATGGACGTCTCGCGAAGATAAATCTTCTTCATCTGTTTCATAAGTTGGTCACAAAACTTCATCTCGTCCTTCATGTTTTCGTACTTGCCCCAAAACTCAGAGCCGAGTTGGTGAATGAGAATATAGCTATTCTGTGTGACGATTCGTTCGTCGCCACCCAGAAATAGAAACGTTGCCGCCGATGCACACATTCCCTCGGCAATCGTGACGACCCGAGCCTTGAGCCGACGCAGAAAATCCATGCAGCCGAGTCCGGCGTTCAGGTCGCCGCCGTCACTCTGAATGTGCAGATTGATGGTCGGGACCATGTCATAAATGCCGAGTGTGTACAGACCCGCAAACAACTCCCGCTCGAGCTTCTTCAGGACGAAACACAACTCGACGATCGATTCCTGTGACACGTCACAGTAAAAAAACACATCTGAGCCTTCCACCTTGACAAAGTCGAGCGACGGCTCACTCTTGTCGTTTTCCATCTTGTTCTGAAAGTGGCCAACGTATTTAAGCACGTTTACGGAGGTGCGTCTTGGCGCGCTCGACCGACCGTGGTTTGAGTTTTTGGCCAATTACAATGTGATTGAGAACATCGATGACTGACGCATCGAGGTGCGGATAGTCATTGAAGACTGTGTACTCTTCATGTTCGACGTATGCTCGCAGGGCAATCAGGGCCTCTCTGGACATGCGCGTCGCCGCAATCTTTTTGGCTCGCATGCACGCATTTTGGTACTTGGTCCACATGCTTCCGGCCCGAAGTCGCTTCGTGCCAAGACGGCCATTCATGATGACGCACGGTATGACACAGGCTGCAAGCGCAAAGCACGGCATGAGCGTGTCCCACGACCCGTCACGATAAATCTTGTGGTCATAAATGTCTGCAAAACTGAGTGAATCGGTCAGCTTGGCGCACTCTTCGAGCGTTATTCCTGACGTGTCCGTGTAGTTCTCTTCGATCATTCCCCAGACGTAACCATGTTCGTGAATAGTGTGCGATATAAACTTGGCCGGCTTCCGGCTCGACAAGAGTCGATTGACAAACTCGCGCGGCGTTTCAAACGTGTCCGGCGCGTCCGACTTGTGCACCAGACTGCGCAAGAAGGTCCGGATGTCGCCCCGGCACGCCTCGGCGAGTTCGCGCGCCGTCGGGTTATTCTTTGGGGCCAGCTCGACAATCTTCTCGGGCGGCATGATCGGCATCGGATACATGACGGTCGTCGGCGTCACCTCGACCGGCGTCTGTGCGATAACCACCAACGGAGCCTTGGTCACCGGCCCCGTGATTTCACGGACGCCGATAAGGTCCGAAATGCTTTCCCAGTTGTCAATGATGACGGGTGTTTTGGTGCCGCGCAGACGCTCAAAAAAGTCGAGCGTCCCCTGGCGCGACTTGAGGATGTCGTAGTCGACCAGCACGTGACCCGGGAGTGACTTGGACACAAAATGCGTCTTGCCAATACCCGATGGGCCGTAGACACACGTGATTGCGTCAGAGACAAAGATACTATTATGGGATTGTTTAGTAAGAAACGCATCCATGGCCGGAAGTGAAATGGCCGACGAGACGGATGAATCTCTTACGAAGCAAATGCTTAACCTTGTTTTAGAGAATAATGTCCTGACGCCTTACGTCATCATGTGGGTCGTGTTCAATGTCATTTTGCTGGCTCTCCTGTTGTACGTGTCGATTCGGGTGTCTATTCGACACTGATGATCACAAACTCGAACTGGTAATTATTTTATTAATACTTTTGTGTCCCGAGGTATAGTCTTTAAGAATTTCGAGATTTTGTTGGTCTCGATGTTTCCATAAATACTTGGCCCGTTTTTTAATTTCAGAAACTGAAACATCATGATTGGATTTGAATATTTTTTTATACCACGGAACTTCATCTAAACTCACACCTGCAACTTGTGCCATCATACGGAAAAAAGCGGGTGAACTTTTAGGAATTGGTGGCACGGATACGCCACCCCATTCATCTTCAAATGGATACACATAAAATGGTTTTTTTGACATATCAGGTGGTACGTCATTTACGAGTTGATGTTGAGGAAGAAATCCTTCATTATTTCCTGGGACATATGTTACTGGTTTTTCAAGGATTTGAACACAATATTTCATGGGAACTGGGTCATGGAAAACAACTTCATTCGTATCGACGCCTTTTATTTTTTGAAGGGCCTTGTCTAAGTTCCAAGGATAATATGTATTAAATTCAGATATCATTCCGTTTTGATCTGACAAATTAAAGTGCCAATTATGTTGTTCCAATAGTCGAACTGAAAAAAAAAGGGCAAATTTTCCAGGGAAAAGGTTAAGTTTCTTCAGGTTATGTTTAGTGACGAGTGAAAAATAAGCACCAGGAAATTCACCAAATCCGTTTGACCATGGACTTGTCTGTATTTCTTTCCAATTTGAGAATTTTTTTATAGTGTTTCCTTTTTTGTAACTGTCTGTTTTGATATTCAATTCGCCTCGGTCACCTGATACGTGAACAAGATATAGTGCCATCCTGATATATATCAAGTTTTTAAACAACGATGTTCACTTTGTTTTCGATAATGTCCGCCAGGTCGAAGTAGTACTTGTTGCGCGTGTACACGTCGCGGCACATCCAGATACCCTCCTCGGCATAAAATCGCTTGACAACGCACTCACGAAACACCGTCCGTCGGGCCGTCTTGGCAATCGTCAAGGTTACGGTCCGCCCGATGAGAAGCTGTGCGTCGTAATCCATACTGTGTTGAAAACGTCATAAACTTTTATGTCGCTAAGAGTACAAGATGAGCAGCGATCCGATCCTGGCGCCGAGCACTGCGCGCTTCACCACGTTTCCTATTCGGTACCCGGATCTGTGGTCTCTGTACAAAAAGGCGGTTGGGAGTTTCTGGACGGTCGAGGAGATTGACCTTGGAAGTGACCTCAAGGACTGGGACAAGTTGACCGACAACGAACGGCACTTTGTCAAGACGGTCCTGGCATTCTTTGCGGCGAGCGACGGTATCGTGTTTGAGAACCTCGATCTGAACTTTACGCGCGATGTTCAAATTCCAGAGGCGCGGGCGTTCTACGCCTACCAGGGGTTTAACGAGTCGATCCACGGCGAGACGTACTCGCTCATGATTGACAAACTTGTTCGGGACGCGGCCGAAAAGGCGAATCTCTTCAGGGCGATCGAAACTGTACCGGCTGTTCGTCGCAAGGCTGAGTGGGCCCTGAAGTGGATGGGGACCGAAATGCCGTTCGGCCAGCGTCTGGCGGCGTTTGCATGCGTCGAAGGTATATTTTTTAGCGGATCCTTCTGCGCCATCTTCTGGCTCAAGAAGCGTGGCCTCATGCCCGGTCTGAGTTTCAGCAACGAGCTCATTTCGAGGGACGAAGGGCTCCATCAGGAGTTTGCCGTGACGCTGTTTAATCACTTGCACTCCAAACCGGACAAGAAGACTGTGCTCGAGATTGTCGTGTCGGCCGTCGCCATCGAGAAGGAGTTTATCACCGAGGCGTTGCCCTGTCGGCTCATCGGCATGGATTCGACCCAAATGTCACAGTACATTGAGTTTGTTGCGGATCGGCTGCTCCAACAGCTCGGGGTCAAGCCGTACTGGGAGTCGCTCAACCCGTTTGATTGGATGGAGACGATTTCGCTCGAAGGCAAGACGAACTTTTTCGAGAAGCGTGTCGGCGAGTACGCGAAGCACATGGTGAGCGAGGGTGACTCGGTGCGTTTCGACGAAGAGTTTTAGTTCTCGGGACAAAGTAATGAACGTGCTGTTGGATGTGGACGGCGTGCTCATTCGCGATCCAAAGATTCTGGAGCGGACCCGGGACAACATTGCACGGTATGTCGGGTTCAAAGTACCGCGGGCCAAGGATCCGGTGAAACTTCGGGACTACTTGTATCGCACGTATGGTCACACTGGCCGTGGACTCAGAAAGACGCTCGGTGTGCCGACGCCTGACTTTGATATCCAGTTGTACGACAAATCCATGATGGAGCAGCTGGCCGAGTATCTCACGACCGATACGTTCCAGGAGGATGCACGGGTCGTCCGTGACCTTTTGAACCAGGGTCACTACGTCTCTTTATTTTCGAACGCGCCGGGCATGTGGACCTGGCCGATTGCGTGCGCGATTGACCTTCGGCTCGACACTGCAAAGTTTGCCGGGTACAAGCCGCAGCCGGTTGCGTACACGCACTTGCGGAACGGAAATCCGGTCGTGTTTGTCGACGACGTCCGCAACAACCTTTTGCCGATCGAACATAATCCACAGTGGATTCCGGTGCACTACAAAGGGGAGACGGCCAAGGGTCGGATCGCGACCATCGAGCGGCTCGACGAATTGCCTGGTCTCATAGAGCGCACGTACGCTGCATGGGACAAGGATGGACGTGTGTCCCACCGTCCTCATCGAGGGTGAACACATGGTGCTGTTTATAGACGAACACGAAGCGATGAGGTACTGGATGTTTTTACCGAACCGTGACGAAGTGTTGGTCATCCGATTGATTCCGGATATGAAAAGCGGCGGATGGATCATGCCTAGTTGATGGCATTGGCCACCTGGTTGGCCGCTTGAACAGCCTGGGCACCCTGGTTGGCCGTCTGGGCCAGGTTGGCATTTGCACTATTGGCGTTACGGACGTTGGTCGGGGTAGGGTTTGCCGCCGCGATACGTGCTGCGTTGTTGGCACGACGGACCGCACCGTTTACGTTGTTCGTGGCGACCGCAACGGTGTTATTTGCGGCCCGGTTCGCGGCGGTCCGGGCATTCTGTATAGTGTTGGAAGCCTGGCCGGCCGTACGGACATTGGTCGGCGTGGGGTTTGCGGCCGCGCGCATGGCGGCATTGTTCGCGTTTCTGGTGGCGCGATTCAGATTTCTGACCGAATTTGCAAGTCGCGTGAGGGCACTGTGAATCGTGTTCGAATTATTCGACATGTTTACTGTATCTGAAGAAAAGTTTCTAGGCACCAATCTTCATAAGCAAAAACACAATGACCATGAACACCGCCGAGTGTAGAAACAGACCGAGCGGCTTGGGGCATCCGTCCGATGCCACCTTGCTCGACAATTTCGCGGTCAGTTTGTACAGCTCCGGGTTACTGATGATGAAAAAAACGAGCGCCGAGTAAAAAGAGTACTTCCACTTGACGAGGTCGCTCTTCTTGGCGCCGCCACAGCCGCAGCCGCAATCAAGTTTGGCCTGAAGACCGAGACCCATATTTTTTTATATATTAGTGGTTGGTATTTTTATTCTCGGGTTTACCAGTTGATACCGTGTACCCTTCATGCCATTCGTTTCATATAACATATATGGATTTTTATGAAGTGCGTATATTTTTTCGTTTGTATTCTTGTAAATATTTGCCCGCGAATAAGTGTTGTTGGGCATAACTACTTCTGCATGAGAACGTATCTTAAAAAATCGTTTATTACCGCGAATCAAATTCCATTCATGCTTGCTACCATATCTGGGAACACCTTGTACTGTATAATACTTGTTGTACTCTTTTTGGAGTTTTTCAAACTTCTTTATGTGGTTGGCTGTATGTTGTGTTGTATCGTTCCAACCTTTCTTTGCGTTTTTGAAAGCGGCCACCACGTTCGGATTACCTTGTTCTTTTCCAAACTTTTGTTTCATTTTTCCCATAAGTAATGTATATTTTCCTATATTTTTGACAGCATTGTATTTTTGTCGGCTGGTTTCGGAAAGGAACGGTAGCAGTTTGGCCATTGATTTTTCTGGGCCTACATAGCTGTTTATGCTAGTGAGAGTAGCATATCCTTTTACTTCCATCAGATCCTTGTACAACCTAGCAAACTCCTCTTCGGCCTTTACTCTTTGTAAAGCTCTCTTGTAATTTTCGTTATTGTTGGGTACTCCTCCTGATTTCTTTAGTGCCATGAGTTCTTTTCGAGTAAAGGTATTGCGTTTCATTCTTGTCTTTGCTGCATTTTTGGGTACATTTTCATGCGTCAGTGCCTCTCCCCGTGTCATTGCAGCCGCGGATGCTGCATGCGTCAGTGCCTCTCTCCGTGAAATTGCAGCCGCGGCTGCAATTTTACGTGCATCCGCGGCTGCTCTTCGAGTGGCATTTGCATTTGCTTGTGTGGCAGCCAGTTTTGCGTTATAACTGGCTTTTGCTGCCGCTAGGTTTCGTGTGGCCTTATTTCTTTCGGCGGCAGAAGCAGCTTTCGCCGCGGTTTGTGCAGCCTGTAGTTGTTCCCTCGCGGTTGCTAAATTTGATTGATGTTCTACAAGTTGTACACGTAGTTTTTTCATTTGTTGAGCACTGTTTTGTTGGGCAGCATTTAGTGCCTGCCTGGCTGCTTCTGCTGCTTCTGCCGCCGCCTGTCTTGCAGCCGCTAGTTCATTCGCCGTTGAATTTCTGTTAGCTTGCACCTTTCTAAGCGTTGCGTTAGCCGCATTTCTTGCAGCCTGTGCGGTCGCTAGTGCTTCTGCGTGTGCAGCACTTTGAGCGGCCGCTGCTGCATTTGCTTTGGCTTGAGCTTCAGCAAGCTGGTTTCGTAAGTTAGCCGCGTGTGCGGTATTTCTTTCATTTAAAGCTTTTTGTAATGCCGCGGCAGCTTTTTCCGCGGCATCATTTGCTGCGGCTTTAGCAGCTGCAAGTGCTGTGTTGAGTGCCTGGCGCTGTTCCTTAGCGGCAGCCTTTGCCGCATTCAACTCTGCTGCAGTAGCTGCACCTCGAGACGCTGCTAATTCAAGCATCAATTTGAGACCTGCCGCCTCTTCTGCAGCTTTTTGAGCCGCCGCAGCTTTTTGTGCATGTGATGCGTTTCTATTGGTTTGAAGAGCTGCAGCTTTTTTTTTTGATTCTTCAGCATTTCGTTGTGCCTCGGCCAAATTTCTCTGAATTGCAGCTAGTGCCGCCTGACCTGCAGCCATCTCACCTTTACCTTGTTGTTGCAGTCTCTGCAACTTTGCCACATTCGCGCGCAACTTTTTCATTTCACGGGCTGATTGTATACTAGTTACATGTCTCGTTGTGATAGTCGCAGTTTGTTCGATTGCTTTTTTTATGTTTCTCATTGCGTTTGCGCGTGAAACGGACGGTGCGGGCGCCGGAACGTTTTTGAATTTCACGAATCTTTTACCAGCGTTCAAGTTCTTGACATTGTATTTCGAGGACTGTGACAGATAACGATTCGCGTTTGTGAGTTTCGTCCCAGAACTGTTCAAATTTTTCAAAAATGCATTCCGGACGTTACCACTGTTGAACACGTACCGGTTCAACTCGCCTAAACGTTGACCCTGGGACTTTTCGGTAACTCGATATTTTCCATTGGCGCTTAAAACTATGTTACGATTGGGCTTGCTGAGAAATGTCTTAATACTATTTCGTGAGAGAGGTTCTTTATTCATTATAGATATCAATTCGGATGCCAGTCTGTTTTTCTTGTTATCGTTGATGATGAAGTGTGCATCGAGCATGTTTCGCAAGACGCGTTCTCTTGTGAACCGTCGGGTCAGATTGGCCTGGATGTCATTTACGACTCTGGTCAATGTTGTCACATTGGCAGGGTCTGCTAAATTGGCATTGATGAGGGATTTTATATGTGCCCCTCCGAGCATTATACTATACTCCAAGATTTTAACGTGTTCCTATGCCCATATAAGGTGCTAACGTCCAGACCACATAGTCCGGGCCCGTTCTACGTTGCTGGGCCGCCGGGGACGGGGTCACCGGGGACGGGGTCACCGGGGACGGGGATGCATCCTGCGGCGGTTATGCCTTTTTCTTCAACCCAAACTCCCTGACCATGGATATTTGGTTCCTAGTTTGTATAACTGACTGTCTTACTCTTTTGCGTGCCGCACCTGGAAGTTCTCTCAGACCTTTGGCTGCCGCACCTGACAAATTTCTTAAACCTTTCCGAACTACACCAACAGGGGTTCTTATACTACGTTTTCCATTAGCTTGTGGCTTGTTGCTGACAAAATATCCAAGTTTCTCAATCCTTTTCGTCAGATTAGTTGTTGGGGTAAGATTCCCAAGGTTTGTATTCTTCAATAATTCAGAAACGAGATAATTTTTATTTACATTTGTAACGTAATTTTTGTTGAGTAAATATCTGATACGCATATCACGTGTCACGGTTCCCTTTACATAAGCGTTCAGGGCTGTTTGAAACGCATTGCGTGCATTTGAAGTTGCGTTTGTTCGGGATGTTGTACTGTGATTGTTACTCGCGGCGTGAGCGATGTGCGCCTTTACAAGGGTTCGAAAAGCCTGCTTGAGGCTCGCCTCTGACATACTGTAGACTGAGAGAAAAAAGCATCTAAGGTGCACAGTCCCCAATACAGTAGAACACAGCAATGGCGCTCACCATCCGTAAGATTGCCGACTTTGACGTGAACACTCTGACCTTCTCGGCCGTCCGCAAGAATGACAAGGGTGGTCGCGCCGTATACCTGAACAGCAATGGCGGTCAGAAGCTCCTGTTTCAGCTGCCTCAGATGCGCGCACCCTTTGGTCTGAGCGAGTTTACCGACAAGGCGACCGGCCGCACCTCCTACTCCCTGAACCTCTCCCTGGACGACGAGAAGGTCCGCACCGTGTTCCAGTCGATCGACGACAAGATTCTCGAGTTTGTGGTGGCCAACTCGGAGGCGTGCCTGGGCAAGAAGTACTCGATTGACATTATGCGCGAGGCGCTCTTCAAGTCGGCCATCAAGCCCGGCAAGGACAACTACGCGCCGACGCTCCAGTTGAAGGTGCTACCGGGTCGTGACGGCAAGGGCTACGCGGTCGAGGCGTACAACTCGGCCAAGCAGCCGGTCGAGCTGGCAACCCTAGAGAAGGGCCAGGGTATCATTACGATTATCGAGATTAACCAGATTTGGTTTGTCGACAACAAGTTTGGCGTGAGCATCCGTCTGCAGCAGGCACTATTTGCACCCCTGAACAAGCTGAAGGGGTTTAGCTTTGTGGATGTCGAGACGACTGCACCGGCATCGACCGAGGAGGACGAGGACGAGATTGACATCCCGGCTAGTGGTGAGGACGAGGACGTGTAGACCCATGATTCCCGAGACAAAAATATATGTATAGTGTAATGGTCACACCGAATTGGGTTCGCACCCGAGCCTACAAAGTATACACGTCCCCCGGCGGCACGCGCACCATTGTCCATTTCAGCCCAGGTCCAGCACCGCGTAAAAAAACAACCATACGCGTCCCCCGTAACAAGTCGAACGTTACCGCATTTTTGCGCGAGCACTTTAAGCCGAAGCCCCGCGCAAACCTTTTGAACACCCGGCTGGCGCGTCTTATGGGTGCGGTCCGGTCACCCCGTGTGTCAAATGTCATTCGGCTTCGTAAAAACCGTACGTTTCCGATGAAACTGAACCACACCATCCTGAACAGTCTTTATCAGGACTCGACGAACAACGGTCGAACCGGTCACCAGTTGACATCGCTGAACGCCCGCTCGACCAACCTCCGTACAGTGTACAATGTGACTCGCGGTCGCAAGACTGTGAAGCGCGGCATGGCGAAACTTGGATCGGGTAAACAGGGTGTCGTCTTCCTCGGGTGTCCGTCGCCGTCGTGCAAAGACAAGATTGTCATCAAAGTGTCACCGACCGACCGGACGCTCCGCGGGAAACAAATTCCCGAGGTGGAATTTGGCATCCAAAAGAAGATTTTCAAGGTGGTGCCGGCCCATGTCGCCGTCCCGTACGCCCTCGACAAATCGACCGATTTTGTTCCGGTTTCGTCCTACTCGACGCCAAACACTCGCGTGTACGATTATCACCAACAGTACATTACATTTTCAGAGTACTGCCCCGGCGGCGACTTTGACGACTGGCTGAACAAGGTTCAGTCGCGTCTTCGTGACAAGGATATGGCCGCAATGATTTTCCAGATTGTTTCGGCGCTCAAAAAGATTCACGGCACGTATCCCGAGTTTCGCCACAACGACCTCCACCTCCGGAACATTTTGGTTGACGACACGGGGAAGTTCCCTCGGCTGGTCATTTCGGACTTTGGGCTGGCGCGCCTCACCGCCCGCGGGTCCAACCCAATTGTAAACTCGGGCGAGTTTACATCGTACGGCATCACGTCCTCGACCGATGTCCGGTACGACACGCATCTGTTTTTGAATGCGCTCCGTATTCACCTGCTTCGTTCCGGGTTTCGTCTGAAAGAAACGATGGCATTCTTGGATCGGGCCGTTCCCACAGGCTACCGTGGAAACACTGATCGGTACGTTCACGAGTCTCGTTTGGTCGGCACAAAATTCCCAGGTCTTCCCGGGTTTGTTCAGTTGCTCGCCGATCCATTCTTGGCCACGGCCAATAAAAAGTTCCGGTCGCCGTCTCGCCCAATTAGTTCTCCACGGATACGCAACTTTATGAATGTCATGCCGTATTCAGAGCCTGCCCGTCGGCCCACGCCTCCGAGAACTCCTTCGCGGGTTTCGTCCGGAAACGGCAACGGCGCCGGAGGCTCCCGGAACGCGGCCGACATTGCGCGGAACATGTTGGGGAACATGAAGGGTGTGACCATCACGAGCGGTGCGTCCCGTCCGAGCGCCGCC
>Ga0222712_10004502_pt1 | contig 14549 bp, 13 predicted proteins | sample C33_657DmetaG_FD_165043 | JGI IMG/M metagenome (GOLD analysis project Ga0222712, IMG submission 165043) | Estuarine water microbial communities from San Francisco Bay, California, United States - C33_657D | ecosystem: Environmental > Aquatic > Marine > Unclassified | place: USA: California... | reverse complement strand
CAACCTGAAATCCTTGCGCGTCGGAAGGACGCAGCGTTGCTGGCAGTTTCAGCGTAACGCGAGGGGCGCAGCGGTCTTCCTGCGCCGCGCGTGCATAGGGATCATGAAGGGCACCGGAATACGTCGTAGTCATCGCCCAAGTCCTTTCTTGAACGTTTCAAAACGACGGTAACTTGCGCTATTTTGGTTTTTATAAGGTTAAGCTGATTGGTTAACGCGTTCGCGATGGACCGAGACAAAGCCGCTGGCGACAAGACGCGCTATTGCCTGCCCGACAGCAGCCGGTGGCTGTATCGTGGCGGGGTCCTCACCCGGATAGGCTTTCTCCCGCATCTTCGTAGCGGTGGCACCGGGATCAATGATGGCGACCTTGATGCGCCCGACATTACGGTTCTCTTCGGCATAGGCCGACAGCATCACTTCAAACGCTGCCTTTGACGCGCCATAGACGCCCCAAAATGCGCGGGGACGGGCTGCAACGCTGGATGTGACGCCAATCAACTGTGGCGCCTCGCTCTTGCGCAGAAGGGAATCGAACGCAGCGAGCATCGCCTGCTGCGCGCTGACGTTCAACGTGAAGACCTCCGCGAACTCGCGCGCATCCGCATGCTGGAGCGGGGTGAGGGTGCCAAGCATTGCGGCATTGAGGACAAGCGTATCGAGCTTGCCCCAGCGCGTCTGCACGGCCTCTGCCAGCCGCCCGATGGCGTCCGCATCCTTGAGGTCCAGCGGGGCGATGGTCGCGCTGCCGCCGGCATTGTGGATGCGGTCTTCGACGGCTTCCAGGCTATCGACCGTCCGTGCGGTCAGGATCACGTGCGCACCTGCTGCTGCCAGTGCTTCGGCAGTTGCGGCCCCAATGCCCCGACTTGCTCCAGTAACAAGGGCAATCCGGCCCTGCAGCGGCCTGTCTGTCATACCACCCGCTCGGCAAGCAGGCTGAGTTGGTTGAGCGGCTCCATCTCGTCCTGATCCGTCAGGCGGGTCGGATAATGGCCCGTGAAGCACGCGTCGCAATATTGCGGACGGATATCGTTGCGACGCACCTCACCGACGGCCTTGTAAAGCCCGTCGATGGAGATGAAGGACAGGCTGTCTGCCTGAATGAAGTTCCGCATGCCTTCAACGTCATGGTTGGCCGCAAGCAGCTTGGCCCGTTCCGGCGTGTCGACGCCATAAAAGCAGCTGTGGCGCGTGGGTGGGCTGGCGATGCGCATATGCACTTCCTTTGCCCCAGCATCGCGCATCATCTGAACGATTTTGAGGCTGGTTGTGCCGCGCACAATGCTGTCGTCGATCAAGACGATCCGTTTGCCTTCGATGAGGGCACGGTTGGCATTGTGCTTCAGCTTCACGCCCAGATGGCGGATATTGTCCGACGGCTGAATGAAGGTCCGGCCCACATAATGGGAGCGGATAATGCCGAGCTCAAATGGAATACCCGATTGCTGGGCATAGCCGATGGCCGCAGGGGTACCGCTGTCTGGTACAGGGACGACCAGATCTACATCGACCGGATCTTCCTCGGCCAATTGAGCGCCAATCGCTTTGCGGACCGAATAGATGCTGGACCCACCGGTGATCGAGTCCGGGCGCGCGAAATAGATGTGCTCAAAAATGCACGGGCGCGGATAAGTGGCGGGGAAGGGGCTTATCGAGCGGAGGCCATCTTCGGTGACGATGACGATTTCGCCCGGCTCCACATCGCGCACATAGTCTGCGCCAACGATGTCTAGGGCGACGGTTTCCGACGCGAAGACATAGCCATCAGCGAGCTTGCCCATAACGAGCGGGCGGATGCCAAGGGGATCGCGGCAAGCAATCATGCCTTCGGGGGTCATGCATATCAGGGCATAGGCGCCTTCGACCTGCTGGAGCGCGTCGATGAACTTGTCCAGCAGGGTGCGGAATGTGCTCGTTGCGACGAGGTGGATGATGACTTCTGTGTCGCTTGTGGACTGGAATATGGCGCCTTTGCGGACCAATTCCTTCTTCACCGTCATCGCATTGGAGATATTGCCATTATGCGCCACGGCAAAGCCGCCCGATGCCAGATCGGCAAACAGGGGCTGCACATTGCGCATCGAGGTTTCGCCGGTGGTCGAATAGCGGACATGGCCGCAGGCGACATGGCCGGGCAGGCCACGGATGATTTCATCACGGTCAAAATTGCCGGCAACATGGCCCATGGCACGATGCGAATGGAAATGCGTTCCATCCCAACTCGTGATTCCCGCCGCTTCCTGACCACGGTGCTGCAGCGCATGGAGCCCTAGGGCGACGATGGCAGAGGCCGGATCTGCGCCCCACACCCCGAAAATACCGCACTCTTCGCGCAGCTTGTCATCATCAAATGGATTGGTGGAGAGCATTATGAATCGCCCGAAATTGCGCCCGACAAGGGCGGCATATAGGCTTCGCTCTTAGAAATGGAAGGCGCAATGGGAGGCAATCCACAAGACAAGCGCGCAGACATCCGTTATGGCGCAAGATTATGACGGATGAGAGAAACTTTGCCCCCCGCTTTGATGAGAAGGGCCTTTTGACCGCGGTCTGCACCGACGCAACAACCGGCGAGCTCCTGATGCTTGCCCATATGAATGCGGAAGCGCTTGACCTGACCCTTGCGACGAAGAAGGCAACCTTCTGGTCACGCAGCCGGCAGGCGCTTTGGGTGAAGGGGGAGACCAGCGGAAATGTGCTTCATCTGGTAGAAGCCCGGATTGACTGCGACCAGGATGCCGTTTGGCTCAAATGTCGTGCGGAGGGTGCTGCCTGCCACACGGGTGCGCGGAGCTGCTTTTATCGGGTGATCGAAGATGGACATCTCAGTCCTGTCGACTGACTTTGGGGCTTAGAAAGTGCTGTCACAGCGTTGAAACAGGCCTGTTGACCTTTACGTATACGTAAAGTAGAAATCCTTCATGTCGAGTGCCACCGTTGATATCGCCGATCCGCGCGACCGTCATCAATATTCTATCTCAGACCTGTCTGATGAGTTTGACGTGACGCCACGGGCGTTGCGCTTCTACGAAGATGAAGGGCTGATTTCTCCGATCCGTCGGGGCCTGACCCGCGTGTATACGAAGCGGGATCGGGCGCGCTTGGCCTGGATTTTGCGCGCGAAGCGGGTTGGCTTTAGCCTCTCTGAAATCCGCGAGATGATCGATCTTTACGACATTGGAGATGGCCGCCATCAACAGCGTCAGGTGACGTTGGAGAAGTGCCAATCGCGGATCGATCTGCTAAAGCGGCAGCGCTTGGATATTGACGCGCACATCGATGAGCTCTCGCGCTTCATTGACGTCGTGAAGAAGGCCGATCCCGCGCTCGGCTGATAGAACTATGTTCGTTGACTGTAGTCCGTTTTCGGAGACCCGATAATGCCCCAATATACCGCGCCCGTCCGCGATGTTCGTTTCGTGCTGGATCACGTGATCGGACTGGACCGATACTCCAACCTTCCCGGGTTTGAGAATGCGACGCCTGACATGGTGGATGCCATCCTTGAAGAGGGTGGCAAGTTCATGGCTGAAGTACTGTTTCCCCTGAACAAATCAGGCGATGAGCAGGGCTGCACCCGTCATCCTGACGGCACCGTAACTACACCGGATGGCTTTAAGGAAGCCTATAAGGCCTATGCCGAAGCAGGGTGGACAACGCTTGGCGCACCCGTGGAATTCGGCGGGCAGGGGCTTCCCCATGTTATCAACATTGCCATGGAAGAATTTCAGGCGACGGCCAATCAGGCGTTTGCCATGTATCCGGGGCTTGCAGGGGCCGCTGTGTCCGCCATCCTTGTCGCGGGTTCGGAAGAACAGAAGCAGACCTATGTTCCCAACATCGTTTCCGGCAAGTGGGCGGGTACCATGAACCTGACGGAGCCGCATTGCGGGACCGACCTTGGTATGATCCGCACGCGCGCTGAGCCACAGGCGGACGGAAGCTATAAAATTTCGGGCACGAAGATTTTTATTTCCGGCGGAGATCAGGACCTTACGGAGAACATTGTCCATCTCGTGCTCGCTAAGACACCGGGTGCGCCCGACAGCACCAAGGGCATTTCGCTCTTCATCGTGCCGAAGTTCCTCGTGAACAAAGACGGGTCTTTGGGGGACAAGAACGCCGTCAGCTGCGGCTCAATCGAGCACAAAATGGGCATCCGGGGGAGCGCGACGTGTGTCATGAACTATGACGGCGCGACCGGATATCTGGTTGGCGAAGAGAATAGGGGCCTGGCAGGCATGTTCGTCATGATGAACATTGCACGTCTCGGTGTCGGCGTTCAGGGCCTCGCACAGGCCGAAGGTGCGTATCAAAATGCGGTCCAGTACGCGAAGGACCGCCGTCAGGGCCGGTCACTGACGGGTGTTAAGGATCCGAGTGAAAAGGCGGACACCTTGTTCGTGCATCCCGACATCCGCCGAATGTTGATGGAGGCGAAGGCCTTTACCGAAGGTATGCGTGCTTTCGCCCTTTGGGGCGGTTTCCAGTCCGATCTGGCACACAATGCGCCGACAGAGGAGGAGCGTCAGACCGCTGACGATCTGCTCTCACTGCTGATGCCCGTGATCAAGGGCTATGGCACGGACAAGGGCTATGAGGTCTGCACAAACATGCAGCAGGTCTTTGGTGGCCATGGCTATGTCGAAGAATGGGGCATGAGCCAGCGCGTCCGCGATGCCCGCATTGCCCAGATTTACGAAGGTGCGAACGGCATTCAGGCGCTTGATCTGGTCGGCCGCAAGCTGCCGGCTCATGGCGGCCGCGCCATTCAGGCGTTCTTTGCACTGGTCGCGGGCGAATGTGCGTCGGCAAAGGGTAAGCCGGAACTGGAAAAGATCGCAACAGCGCTCGAGAGTGCCTTGGGTGATCTTCAGGCGTCCACAATGTGGCTGATGGCCAATGCGACGGCCAATCCGGACAATGCCGGTGCGGGATCCGTTGCGTACACGCATCTGACAGGTGTCGTCGCGATTGGCCTGATGTGGCTGCGCATGGCGACAGCGGCGCAGGCGGCGCTTGATGCAGGCACGGAAGACAGCGCCTTTATGAACGCCAAGGTGATTACCGCGTGCTTTTATGCGGAGCGCAGCCTGCCGGAAACAATCTCGTTGCGTCGGAAACTGGAAGCCGGAGCCGAGAGCGTCATGGCATTGCCCGTTGAAGCGTTTGCGGCATAATTTTGAGTGAGGGGTTGTCCGAAGGGCGCCCCTCATTTCTCAAATCCATTAGGTTGATAATATATATTATGTAAAATAAAGATCCATCCAGAAAGCCCCCTCAAACGGTTTTGCGGGATTTCCGGTCGTTATGGGTTGAGCACGAGCGTGTCGCCTTCGACACGCCAACCCTGAAGTGTATTGAGAAAATTCATTCCCAGCAGGTTGGTGTCGCCCAGCGTGTCGGACAAGAGCACTGGAAAATCCTGCCGCTTGATCGGGCCTATACTCAGACGCTGCAGTCGCGCCCGCTGCATCTCTGTGGTGCCATTCGCTGTTTCGACAATGACCGGAAAGCCGGATGTGGAGACATCCACATTTGCGGCCTTGGCAGCGCCCAACGACATCGACGTTGTGGTTGCACCACTATCGACCATGAAGCGCACTTCATGACCATTAACGGTTGCGGTGACGCTGAAATGGCCGCTCGGATCCTTTGGAATCCGCAAAGTACCATCTTCTTGAAGCCCGTTGCGAAGACCCATTTCTGTTGCAACGCGATCCCATACGATCTTGAGATCGGATCTGAAGGTAAACACCACAAACAATGCGGCGAAGATCAGCGCCCAAGTTAGCGCCATTTTCAACGTTTCTCCCAAAGGGAGACGGCGCGCAAACAGGCTGGATGCAACCAGAACGAGCAACAACACCGCATAGATGAGGCTGCCCGTATCGTCGGTCATCAGGCCTTGGCCTTTGCAAACAGAGTGTAGAAGTTTTCGGCCGTCGTCTGCGCCAACCGCTCGACGCTTACCCCGCGTAAAACCGCCAAAAATCGGCCTGTATCCGCCACAAAAGCGGGCTCGCAGCTTTTTCCGCGATGCGGCACGGGGGCCAAAAATGGGGAATCAGTTTCGATCAACAGGCGCTCCTCCGGAATGCGTGCAGCGGTCTCCCGCAGGTCCTGCGCATTCTTGAAAGTCACAATGCCTGAAATTGATATAAAAAGTCCTAATTCCAATGCGATGTCTGCGAATTCTCCACTGGCGGTGAAGCAATGGATCACGCCGGGAAAGGGCCCCTTCCCCATTTCCTCGCGCAAGATACGGGCCGTGTCTTCCTCAGCATCGCGGGTATGGACGATGACAGGTAGGCCGGTTTCCCGCGAAGCGACCAGATGCGCGCGGAAGCTTTCCTGCTGCTGCTCACGGTCGCTGTGATCGTAAAAATAGTCTAGGCCCGTCTCGCCGATCGCGATGACCTTGGGATGGTCGGCCGCTGCCACCAACTGGGCCGTATCAACATCGGCGTGGCTGTCTGCCTCATGCGGGTGAATGCCGACGGAAGCCCAGATATTCGGCGCTTTCTCAGCCGTGGCGATGATGTCTGCCCATTCACGCTTGCGCGTTGAGATGTTGAGCATGGCTGACACGCCGGCATCTGCCGCGCGCGCCAAAACGGCGTCCTGATCTTCGACCAGACCCTTATAGTTCAGGTGGCAGTGGCTATCGACGAACATCAGACGTCTTCTGCAGGAAGTTCCAGCCGCGGGAAAAGCGGCGCAGGGGCTGGCAGGGTAAAGCCTGATGCACACAGACGGTCATACCAGTCTGTATCGGCAAAGGCCGCGTATCCGCGGTCACCGGCGGGTATCCCCAACTGATCGAGCATCTTGCCCGTGGACGACGGGATGATTGGCTGAACGGCCAGTGTCAGGTCGCGAATGGCCTTCACGAGGGTGCGAAGGACAACGCCCATCCGCGCTGGATCGGTCTTGCGCAGCGTCCAGGGTGCCTGCGCATCAATATACTGGTTGCAGGCAAAGACGGCGCGAATCCAGGCATCGAGCCCCTGCGAGAAAGCAAGTGCTGCGAATTCGCGTGGCACATCATTGGCGCACGCTTCATGCACTAAGGACAAGAGGGCTGTGTCCTCAGCGGTATCTTCACCCTCATTTGGCAAGATGCCGTCAAGGTTTTTGAAAATAAACGATAATGTTCGCTGCGCGAGGTTGCCATAGCTGTTCGCCAATTCGGCATTGACCCGTGTGACAATGGCATCAGCGCTGTAGCTGCCGTCCTGCCCGAAGCTCACTTCACGCATCAGGAAATAGCGCAGCGCATCCACGCCGAACAGCTTGGCGAGATCCATCGGATCGACAACATTGCCAAGCGACTTGGACATTTTCTCCCCGCGGCTCAGCAAAAAGCCATGGCCGAACACCTGCTTGGGCAAAGGCAGCTTGGCGGACATGAGGAAGGCTGGCCAGTAAACGGTATGAAAGCGGACGATATCCTTGCCGATGATGTGGATATCCGCAGGCCAGAAGCGCGCGAAATCGCCGTCCTTGTCCGGATAGCCGACGCCAGTCATATAAGTCGTCAGCGCATCGACCCAGACATACATGACATGGCCGGGGGAGCCCGGAACCTGCACGCCCCAATCAAAGCTGGTGCGCGATACGCTGAGATCTTTCAGGCCACCTTCAACGAAGCGCAGCACCTCATTCCGGCGGCTGTCCGGGCGGATAAAGTGCGGATTGTCGCGGTAGAGCGCGAGCAAATCGTCCTGATATTTGGACAGGCGGAAGAACCAAGTCTCCTCCTTGGTCCATTCAACCGGCGTGCCCTGCGGCGAGAGCTTCTCGCCCCCTTCCCCTTCGATCAGTTCGCTCTCGTCGTAAAAGGCTTCATCGCGGACGGAATACCAGCCTTCATACCGGTCAAGGTAGAGATCGTCATTGGCAGCCATTGCTTCCCACAGCGCTTGGCTGGCGCGCTTATGATCGGGCTCGGTCGTTCGGCAAAAACGATCATAGGAGATGTGCAGAGTGTTGCACATTTCTTTGAAATACGACGACATTTCATCTGCAAACTCGAGCGTATCACGCCCGAGAGCGCGCGCGGTCTGCACCATTTTCAGGCCATGTTCGTCGGTGCCGGTGATCAAACGGACGTCCCGGCCCATCAGTCGCTGGAAACGTGCAATCGCATCGGTGGCGATGGCCTCATAGGCGTGGCCGATGTGTGGACGTCCATTGGGGTAAGCAATGGCGGTGGTGATATAAAAGGGTGTGCCTGACATGCCTCAGGCTTTAGCGGATGATCCCGCCGGGGCAAGCGCTGCGACATGCCCGGCCATCGAGAAAACAACCTGCTGCACGTCCAGCGACCCGGCAACGGCATGCGCGGCAAGGCTGCGGGTCGCTTCCCACTGCTTTAAAGCGAGGCCTAGGGCGTCGCCTGAGCGCTGGCGGGCGGCAGCGGCCAAAAAGGCAGGCGTCCGTTGCAGGAAGACTTCGTAGCGAGCCTGCGCAGCCTTCCCCGACAATTGCTGGCTGAGCGAGAGCCGCCGCGCATTGTCGGGGTCGCCATAGGTGATGAGGTCTTTCAGGGCCGCATCGATGGCCGCGATGTCCAGTCCGGCATAGTGCATCGCCCGGCCCGGAGAGCCGTCTCCTGCCTCAACAAGCGCCGCGATTTCGGTCGGATCTGCGTCTGGCAGTTGGGCGCGCAAGACTGACGTCATGGCGGCACTGTCTAGCGGGGCAAAGCGCAGCACGCGGCACCGGGACCGGATGGTGGGCAGCAAGCGCCCGGGGCTATGAGATACGAGCAGGAAGATGGTGCCCTGTGGCGGTTCCTCTAGCCGCTTCAGCAAGGCATTGGCGGAAAAGACTTCAAAGGTCTCGGCTTCATCGATCAAGATCACGCGGCGCGATGACATGGACGGAACGGTTGCAAACAACGGATTAAGCGCGCGGACCTGCGCCACCTTGATGCTCCGTGCCCGCTCTTCCCCCTCGGGCCAGTCGAGCCGGGGTTTGGCCGCAACCTTGTCGTCCTTGGGCAGCCGGTCGATCAGGGCAAAATCCGGATGGCTCCAGGCATCGAGCAGCTTTGCCGCGGGGTGCTGAAACGGCACATCAATGCCGGGTGTGGCCGGATCGAGGCCCATGCCTTCAGCGAGCATCCGCCTTGCGAATTGCATGGCGGTCGAAAACTTGCCGACACCTTGAGGCCCAGTCAGAAGCCAAGCGTGATGGAGGCGATCTCCATGGAGCGCGGCGCGAAAGGCCGCGATGGTGGCGTCATGGCCAAGGATGCTGCTCAAAACAGGTCCGCCAATGCGTCAAGGATGCGTGCTGTCACAGCCTCGGGGCTCCCATTGGCATCAATCAGGCGAAACCGCTCTGGCTCCAATGCGGCCAGATCGCGAAAGCGGGCGGCAACGCGTTTGTAATAGTCTGCGCCCTTTGCGCCCATCCGGTCGGTTTCAGCAGAGCGGGCCGCGGCGCGACGGGCACCTTCTTCCACTGGCAGATCAAGAACGATGGTCCGGTCCGGCAAGAGGCCGCCTGAACCAACGCGGTGCAGATCGAGAATGTCGGCGTCGGACATGCCGCCGGCGCCGCCCTGATAGGCCCGCGTGGAATCAACAAATCGGTCACAGAGGACCCACTTGCCTGCGGTGACCGACGGGCGGATCAACTTTGCCACATGGTCGGCGCGCGCGGCGGCAAAGAGCAAGGCCTCTGTGGCGTCATTCCATCTGTCTTGCCCACCGGACATCAACAGGCCGCGAATGGCCTCTGCGCCCTCAGTCCCGCCCGGCTCTCGCGTCGTGACAACCTCGATACCACGCTCGCTCAGCGCTTCGGCCAGACAGCGGATTTGGGTGGATTTACCCACCCCTTCCCCGCCTTCCAGGGTGATGAAGCGCCCTGCCAAGATCAGAGACCGAAGAAGGACAGGATGCCGAGCCAGATGCGGCGGAAGAACCCAGCCTCTTCCACGTCCGCTCCGGCGACGAGCGGCACGATGGCCGGCGGTGTGTTGGCGGTGGTGACGACGAGGTCGGCGATATGGTCCCCGGCCTTGATCGGGGCCGGGATTGGCCCTGCATAGCGCACCTTCATCGTCATTGCCGGCTTGCCGCTGCCGGCAGGCACAGAGATCGTGATATTCTGAGGGGCGACGAGAGTGACTTCGGACTCGCTGCCGTTGGCAACTTCAGCCTTGTCGACCGTGGCGCCTTTGGCGAAGAGTGGCTGCGTCGACCACGCCTTATAGCCCCAATCCATGAGCTTCACGGATTCCGCGATGCGTCCGTTAAAGCTGTCCAGACCGGCCACAACCATCACAAGACGGCGCCCATTTTGTTCCGCTGAACCCGTAAAGCCATAGCCTGCTTCTGCGGTGTGGCCTGTCTTCAGTCCATCCGCACCGGGGACGCGCCCAAGAATGGGGTTTCGGTTTGCCTGAACGATGTTCTCGCCCTTGCCCATTGTTTTGCCCCAGCTGAATTCCTTCTGCTGGTAGAACTTGCGGTAAAGGTCCGGATAATCGCGGATTGTCGAGACAGCGAGCTTGGCAAGGTCCTTGGCTGTCACCTGCGTCCGGCCTTCATCCGGCCAACCATTTGAGGTCCCGAAGGTGCTGTTCGTCATGCCCAGCTTCTTGGCTTCGGCGTTCATGCGCGCAACAAAGGCTTCTTCGGTGCCTGATATTCCCTCGGCCAGAACAACGCAGGCGTCATTGCCCGACAGTGTCACGATCCCGTGAAGGAGGTTCTCAACGCTCACCTGTTCACCCGGCGAGAGGAACATAGTGGAGCCAGCCGCTGGGCCGTGCCATTTGGCCCAGGTCTCGGGCTTCACAGTGATCATTTGGTCGAGCTTGAGCTCACCTTTTTTGATCATGTCGAACACGACGTGCGTCGTCATCATCTTTGCCATGGAGGCAGGCGGCATCTTCCGGTCTGCGTCCTTGGCATAAAGAACGGCGCCCGATGAGAGATCGATCAGATAGGCAACAGGTGCGGTCGTCTCAAAAGGAGGTGCGGCCGCAAAGACCGGCAACGTCGTCGCCGACAGGAGGGCAACGGCGTAAATGGCTGGTTTCATGAACTAATCCCGAAATTGCGACTCAGCGCGTGATTCGAGCGTCTCGATACCCTTTTGCAGCCAGAGGTCCAAGCGCGGCGCGCGCGGCGGCTTCGCTTGGATAAGGCCCCTTACGGACGCGGAACAGATTTCCAGCCGGCTGGAAGCCGCCGCCAATCTGTTTGGCCACCTGCTGCGCCTTCCAGCGGGTGGAGAGCGCCGCCACCTGCACATAATAGCCTCCAGCGACATATGCGGGCTGTGGCGCTGCTACAGGACGCTGCCATCGCGGTCCGGGCGGTGTTGCGGCGCGACGCTGCCCGGCCTGCTCCACCACAAATCCATCATCGGCAGGCTCGGCCTGTGGTCCACTTGCATCTTGATCATCGGAAACAACCCAATGCGTTCCTGTATCCGTGCGCGGCCCTGCGCCGATGGGGGCTTTAGCTACCGGAGGTTTTGGACGCGGCTTTGGCGCGGGCTGAACTTCAGTTGCAGCGCGGCTGGCCGTTTTGACTGCCGCCTGTGCGCCTGCCTTTTTGCGCAAAACAACCAGCAGCGCTTCCGGCGTGTCCATCCGGTCCCCTGCCACCTGTCCCATGCGGAGCGCCGCCTTTTCCTGATCCGTCGGATTGGCCGCCCGCACACGCAGCGGCGCTTGCCCAACGGGATCAAGCAGAAGCTGGCGCGCAGCCCCTGCCGATAATTCAGCCAGCGCGCCCGACCGGCCAAGCGCGGGTCGTGCCGAGACGCGGGCCACGATGGTGCGGCCCGTATCTAGCCGCGTGATTTCGACATAGCTCGGCACGGGAAGGGAAGGATGGGCGATCCAGACGCCAGACGGGCCAAGCGTTGCCCCCTCCCCGACGGCGCTATCCGCGCCCGGCCAGATGACCGGTCCGACCTCATCATACATTTTGGCTTCTTGGGAGAGGACTTCAGGGTCTTGTGCGATGGGCTGTTGCGGCAAAGCGTGTTCACCGCTGACATCTGGCAATTCCGGCCGAGCTTGCGCGACACCCCATAGGGCACAGCCCGCCAACAGCGATGCCGCTGCCTTAAATGATTTAGTCCGGAACCCCAGTCGCAACCGCATCGGCCAACAACCCCACAGAAAGAGCGTAAAAGTTTGAGCAGTTATAATCGAGGATGACCCGGTAATTTCCGGTTAACAGCCAAGCAGGCGTGTTTGGTCCATCTGGCTGGAACAGGGTGACCATCTCTGTATCCCGCAAGGTTCCGCGCTGCGGCTGCACGCCAAGCGCCCGCCATTCGGCCACCGTCCGCCACTGGCTATGACGCGCAAATACCCTTTCACACCGGGGGGAAACGGTGCGCGCGGCAAAGCGGGAAGTGTCGATGTTGCCCGAAATCGACGCGGGCACACCCCAAGGGACACCGCGCCGCCAGCCGGCATTGACGAAATAATTGGCAATGGAAGCAAGCGCATCCGGCTCACTCGACCAGATATCCGCGCGGCCATCCCCATCGCCGTCGCGGGCGACACGCAGATACATGGACGGCAAAAACTGCGGATAGCCGGTGGCGCCCGCCCAACTGCCCTTCAACTTGGATCGCGAATAGCCCCGATCCATCATCTTGAGCGTAGAAATAAATTCTGGGGTAAAGAGCTCCCGACGGCGCCCCTCATAAGCCAGTGTGGCAAGGGAATTGAGGAGGTCAAAGTTCCCAGTGAAAGATCCGTAGTTCGTTTCATGGCCGTAAATGGCGATCATGATCTCTTCAGGGACGCCGGTTTCGGCCTCCACCCGCTCCAGTAGGGGCCGGAGCGTAAGATAGCGGGATCGGCCCCGCTCAATCCGCGATGTATCGACATGGCGCGCCCGATAAGGAGCAAATCGCGGGATGGCTGTTCCCGGTGCGCCCCCCGGTTGGGCACGGTCCAGTTCCACGACACGTGGCAGGAAGGTCAAATCCGGGATAACTTGATCGAGCGTCCGGGCAGACACCCCCTCGCCCGCAGCCCGCGCGCGCAACTGGTCGGTAAAAGCACGAAAGCCAGATTGCGCGGTTGCAGCGCCCGTTGAGGGCATCTGGGCGAAGGACAGACTGTCCGCACCGGTATCCGGCACCGAGGCCGATACCGCCAGCACAGCAGCAAATCCAAACACTCGAGAAGTCGCGCCCCACATCGCGTCAAATTGGCAGAATTGAACGCTCCTGCCAACCCGCCCCGTCGTGCCTCTTGCACGTCAGGCCGACCTGACGCTAAAGGCCCCTCCAGCGCGGACAGGTGGCCGAGTGGTTTAAGGCAGCGGTCTTGAAAACCGCCGTAGGTGGAAGCCTACCGTGGGTTCGAATCCCACCCTGTCCGCCAACAGTTTCCGATATTGTTGGGCTTCGAGCCGCCACCACAATCGTTGAACCCGCAACACAAGTTACAACACCATACCCTTGCCATCAAATCCAATGGCGGTTTGTGATCCTGTGCCCTGTTGATGGCGGCGTCAGGATCGGTTCTTGAATTTGACCAACCAACATAGCCTCTCCGCCTAGTCGTGTGGCTATGGCAGCCTGTTCCGCGGGAGATAACAAAGCATATTGGCGACGAAGCTCCAGCCAGCAAGCCGCTCGATAAGGGGACGCAGGAATTTCAAACTGGCCGCCGAAACTTTGAAAACGCACCTTGGGGAAGTTGCACGACACCGCCTTCAGATTGGCTTCCAGATACGGCAGATAGTCCGCGCCAATGCAGCGAAGGAGCGGGTTGAGATCGTCTGGTGGATCTCCCACACGGTCGCAGCTGGAAAGGCTGTCCGGTGTTGCTGCCCACACTCTCATGGTCCATGCCAAGACATTTGGCGCCCGCTCCCGCAGGATTGCAGATGGTGTCGGATCGTGGGAAAAGTGGCGGAACATGGGACCAAAAAGTCCGAAATCCGCCTCGCACGGCCGATCACCAAACAAATAGGGGCGTTTGGCCAGAACCGGCTCCAGCATATCCAGCACTGCTAAATAGTGGCGTTCAATTGCCGGTCCGTTCTCGCGTGTCACGCCGTCGGCGCGAAGATATTCCCACTTTTGACGTCTTGTGATCAAAAGGCTTCGGAGCCAAAGTGGCGCTGGTACGTCGCGCAGCAGCGTTCGTGCAATTTGTCGGCCCATCAAACGCGAATCCTCCTCGAACGCCCAGCGATAATAGAGCGCCGGGCGCCAGAGCCACTCGTCGAAGGCGTCTTCGAACAGGCGGCTCAGAAATTCGCCGGTGGTGGTCTTGGGACGAAACTTCGGTTCGACGCCCTCATCCTCGAACTTTGCCAGGATCGCGGTGGTGTCGGTGAGCCAGGTCCCTTGCGGGGAGCGGAGTTGTGGCATCTGTGCGACCCCGGTCTCTTTGGCGCATTGCCTGAAGTCGGCAGTATCCATCTCTACGAACTGGACCGCCACTCCCTTAGCCCGCAGGTAAGCTTCAAGTTTGCCGGTGAAGTAGGAGAGCTTCAGGCCGTAAAGTGTGTAACGCTGGGCGGTCACGCTGACGGTTT